>ERZ779956.193-NODE-193-length-38459-cov-2.407432_pt1 | contig 38459 bp, 28 predicted proteins | sample MGYA00511940_ERZ779956 | MGnify/ENA primary metagenome ERZ779956 (study PRJEB29588, sample SAMEA2154992) | human gut metagenome | biome: human gut; feature: human-associated habitat; material: faeces | place: Denmark | collected 2008/2010 ...
CTTTTGAGCCATCATTAACAACTATTATTTCAATATCTTTAAGTGTTTGTGAGACCAAACTTTTTAAACATTTATCAATATATTTTTCCACTCCATACACAGGAACTATTACACTAACACTATATTTTATCATTATTTTTCATCTCCAATCATTTTTTCAATATTTTTTATTTGGCTTTCGATAGAAAAATTCTTTGAATAACAAATAGCTTCTCTGCTAAATTTATTATACAATTTAGTATCAGCCATCAATAATTCTATTTTACTTACAAATTCTTCAATATTATTAGCTATAAATCCACATTGCTCATCATTAGATATTTCTAGTGCTCCACCAACATTTGTAGAAACAAATGGTACACCTAAAGTAATAGCTTCCACAAATATTGTCGGAAAGCCTTCACTATAAGAGCAACCTATCACTATATGTGCATTCTTAATATATGGATATGGATTTTTTTGATATCCAAGTATATCAATATATTTTTCAATTTTTAATTCAGAAATTCTCTTATTCATTTGCTCCAACAAATCACCTTTTCCAATAAATTGCATTTTAAAATCATATCCAGCATCAACTAGTTTTTTAGCAACTTCAATTGCAAATAAAGGATTTTTATTGTTATCAAATCTATTGATAAATAAAATTATCTTCTTTTTATTTTTTACTTCAAAACTTGTAGACTTATCTATTATATTTTGTATATTAAATCCGTTGTTAATAAGAACTATTTTATTCTTATATTCGGGAAAAACTTCTAATAGTGATTTCTTTGTATTATTAGAAATTGCTACAATTTTATTTACATTTTTAAAGCTTTTCTTTTGAGCAATATAATTTAGTTTATCATTATTCAAATCATAAACATCACCATGAACCCAAGCATAAGTTTTACACTTTTTATCAAGTAAAAAGGTAGGAATTAAATAATTAAAAGATATTTGCATATCATAATTATTTTTTATATATTTTTTCCTTAAATAATAAGGAAAAACATATAAAAGAATCTTATATAAAATTTTTTTTAAAATACTATCATTATCAGCATCAATTATAGGTTCAAGTAAAGTTACATTATCATTAATTTCTTCATTATTAATATTAGTATGCCAATACTCAATAATATCAATATCATACCTATTTTTATCTAAATTATTTACTATATTAGCAAGCACTCTTTCAGCACCGCCTCCGTAAGTAAATGACCAAATTATAAATAATATCTTTTTCTTTTTCATTTTTAACATCCTATTCAAATTCAACTGTTTCCTTTACATCATTATTTATTTCATATGGAAAATCATATAAATAATCTTTTAATTTTTCTTCAATAATTCTACTCTCTTCCAGATACTCTTTTTTTCTAAACAATTGTGTGTTCTTAATTGATATATCAGGATTAAATCTTGATTTTTTATTTACATGATCTTTCTCAGTAAAGCCCAAAAATTTTGTTATTTCTTTTACTTTATTTTCATAATCATAAATTAGATCTTCAAACTTTACTCTATACACCTTATTTGAATTGCATTTTTTTTCACTTTCACGCATTTTTTTATAAAAATCACAAAATTCATTCACTTCTAATGGAAAAGGTACACATAATTGTCTTGCTTGCCATATATACTTATTAATAATAAATACATCTCTAGGATCTCTTTCAACTACTATTACTCTTAATTTATCATCAAAATAATTATTTACTCTAAATAAATTAAATGGTAATAGGAATTGATCTAATATAATATTTTCTTTACCTTTAGCTATTTCTTTAATTATCTTATATATATATTCATTTGAATACTTATAAAATTCTTTATCTTTAATATATGAAATTCTCATTCCATCGGAATATTTAAGTACTTTATTAAATCTAATCTTATTCAAAGTAAACATTTTTAGTGGCTTTCTAATCAACAATTTAATAAACATTTTTGCATTAACTTCTTCATGCATATACCAATATCCAGAATAATTAAATTGTTGAATATTTTTTATAAAATCATCAGTTATTTTCATAAAGTTAGGACTAATAATTTTTTTATAATTTCCTACCCACCAATATTTTTTATCGTATAATTTCTTCATTTGTAGTTCAAAACTTCTTATAGCCTCATCACTTCTAATTGCATTATTGCCTATTAATAATTTATCTTCTAAGTCGAAAAGTCCATTCGGACAATGTAATAATACATATTCATAACTCTTATATTCATTTTGACAATCCTTAAACTCCGCAACTAAATCCGTAATAGCAGAACTTCCACTTCCCATATAGCCAGTAGGAACTATGATTCTTTTCATTTTTTATCACCTTTTCCAATCTTAAATTTAAACTTACTTAAAATAAATATTAAATTATTATCTTTTGTCAATAACAAAACGCCAAAATATAAAATGATACAAGCGGCCACAATCAAGCAAAGATTTACAACAAAGCTCAAATTAAAAGTTCTGATTATTAATGAAAGTGGTATAAAAAGTATACCTATTATCAAATAAAGTAAATTTCTTTTTGTAAATATTTCTACATTTAAATTCATTTTTTTTCTTGCGTAAATATAATGACAAATGAATACAATAATTTCTGAAATACCTGTAGTTATCATTGCAGTTGAAGGATTCAAAATATCAAAAAAGACTAATAAATAATTCATAATCAAATTCAATGCTCCACAGCTAAGTGAAACTTTTAATATTCTATCCTCTCTATCATTTGGATACATAACCAAATTATTCATAACTGATTCTAGACTAACAAATATCCTAACCATACTTGCAATCATAAGAGGAATAACCGCTGTAACATATTTTTCTCCTGCATATAATGCAATTATTTCTTTAGCAAGAACAAATATACCAAAACACATTGGAACTATTATAAATAATAACGAAGAAATAGAGTTATTTAATTTCTCTTCATACTTCTCCTTACCTTCATTTCTTAAAATATATGACATTCTGGGAATTGATACAAATATTATAGAATAAGGAATAGAAGCTAATGTAGACACAACATAATAAGGAATATAATATAGTGTAACAGAAACATCATCAACATATTTTCCAAGCATAACTTTATCAAGCTGACTATATAATAAATCAAGGTTAGAAATAATTAAAACCGCTATTAATGGTTTAATATATTTTTTAAGTTTAAATTCCGAAAAATCAAATTTAATTTTTTTCTTTGAATATATAAAACTAATTATATTATTTAATAATATAGTTAAGCAAACTATTATCGCATATAAAATAACATCATCAGGCTTTCTTACAAATAATAATAAAGCAATAAAATAAATAATCTTAACAATAACAGATTTTATAGTAATAAATTTATAATTTTCTAAAGCCTCATTAACAAATTCTACATAAAACACATTAGCAACTATTTGTATTATCATTATCATATATAATGATGTTGCTATCCCACTCGAAGAGAATATAACATAAAATAAATATATAATTAATACTAATATATTAGAAAAAAGAGAAATCAAAAACAAATTACTAAAAAGTTTAGAAGTAGCTTTTTTATCATTCCTAATTCTACTAATTTCTCTAACTCCATAATTATAAACTCCAAAAGAGGCAAATGCTAAAAAAATCTGAAACTCAGATAATACTCTATTATAAGTTCCATATAAATTAACATCTAACAATCTTACAATGTAAGGGCCTATTATTATAGGAATAACTATATTTACCAAACTAAGTATAGATTTATAAATTGTATTTTTAAATAAAGTATTTTTCTTCATCTTAGGCACCAGCTTTCTATTAAATTATACTATAAAAAGCCATTATTATCAAGGTAATAGAAAAAAGAATATCATATTTTACAAATAATATTCTTTAATACTTTCTAATAAATAATCATTTTCTTCTTTAGATTTAATGGCTATTCTAATATATTCATTATCATCAAAGCCATTTTTACCATTAAGTACTTTAATTAATATCTTTTTACTATCTAAAAGATATTCTGCTATTTCTTCTGCTTTACCTTTATTTAATTTAATCATAAAATAGTTAGCATCAGATTTATAAACATTTAATTCTTTTATTTCTAATAATTTATTATAGAATCTATTTCTTTCTTCTTTTATCTTGTTACATCCAATAACATAATCTTTCTTATAAATAGAAATAATTTGTAAAAAGTATTCTGCAAATGAATTAATATTCCATACAGGTAAATTCTTATTAATAATATCCAAATATTCTTTATTACCACTTGCAAGTACTCCAAGTCTAAGGCCAGGCACGCCATAAGATTTACTAATACTCTTAATAACAATCAAATTAGAATATTTATTTAATATATCATCATTGATTAAAGTATAATTATCATCAGCAAAGTCAATAAAAGATTCATCAAATATAACTTGTTTATTCTTTTCACTAGCAGTATCTAACAACTTAATAGTTTCATCATAAGTCAAATGAGAACCACTAGGATTATCTGGAGATATAACTATCAAAGTATCAACTTTATCTAACACTTTAATTAATTCATCCAAAGATAATCTATAGTCATTATCTTTACTATTTATATATAAAATATCATTATCCGGAAAACATCTTACATACTCGTTAAATGATGGAATAGTAAGAGCAATTTTCTTATTAATAACATATCTTAGATTATTAATAAGTTCTGCTGCCCCATTGCCAATTAAAATGTTTTCTTCACTAATATTATCAAACATTCTAGAAGCACATATTCTTTCTATTTTTTGACCAGAAGGATAATTAAATAAAAGTTCATTATAAAAATACTTCATTTTATCTATCATTTTATCAGTAGGAAAATAAGGATTAACTAAATAACAATAATCTTTAATACCATTAAATCTCCAATATCCACCAAATCTCCTATGAAATAATTCTAATTTTTCTCTAGTACTTGGAGCAAATATAGCTTTAGCTATATCATAATCTTGACAATCATCTATTTCATACCAATCTTCACCATTTAATTGTAAACCATGTAACTTAGCCTCTTTAAGTCCGCTAATAACCTTTAAAACAAGTTCATAATAATCATTATTACCATAAGCTTTAATATAAGATTCTAAAAATGGTAAATAAAATCTTTCACTAAACTCCTTACTAAATTTATAAATATTAACTGTTTTATAGTACTTATTTACATCACTATAATCAAAATCTTTCTTTTCTACAAATGAACTAATAGTATCGTCATCATTTAAAGTTACAACAGTACCATCCATCCATTCCTCATATTTAGCTACAACTGCCGCACTCTCATACTTAGAATTAACTAATTTTTTTACTATAGAAGTATCATATATCAAATCAGATTCCAAGAGTATAGTATCATCTTTAACCAAATAATTTTTTGCCAAATATAAAGAATATATATTATTAGTAGTATCATATATATCATTATTTATATAAGTAATATTAATTTTCTTATCAAGTTCTTTTTCTTCAATATATTCTTTTACATTTTCACCTTTATAACCAAGTACAATAATAAAATCTTTAATATCAGCTTCAATTAAAGCATCTATTGCTCTTTCTAATAAAGTTTTACCATGTATATTAAGCATACATTTAGTATTATTTTTAGTATATTTACCAAGTCTAGAGCCCTTACCAGCTGCTAACATAATTGCTTGCATTCATTTCACATCCTTACATAATCTAAGTTTATCATTATTTTAAATCATAGTCAATTAAATTAAGCAGAAAAAAATGAAGTAACTTACCTCACTTTACATTTTATTTTAGAACAATTATCAATTGTTTTTCTTCCAACAGAATCATAATATACATTATATTTTTCTACATCGGATAATTTATAACAATTTCTACCATCATAAATTCTAGGACTTGCCATTAACTCTTCATATCTGGATATATCATATTCTTTAATCATAGGCCATTCAGTCATAATAAGAACAGCATCAGTATCCATAATAGTACTATCAATATCAGTAAAATAACTAATACTTCCTACTACACCATCATCTTCTAATTTATATGAAATTCTTTTTTTAAAGCTTTCTATTGATATTGGATCATAAGCTTTAATTACCGCACCAGCATCCAATAATAATTCAATATTATATATAGAAGGAGCTTCTCTTAAATCATCAGTACCAGGTTTAAAAGTTAAACCAAGTACAGCTATATTTTTACCTTTTAGATTACCAAAATCACCTAATAACTTTTCATATAATTTAATTTTTTGACTTTCATTAACATCAATACAAGCCTTAACAGTTCTAAGTTCTGCACCAACTTGTGAACTCAAATAATGAAGAGCTTTAGTATCTTTGGGAAAACAGCTTCCGCCATAACCTATTCCAGCATTTAAAAATTTATTGCCTATTCTAGAATCAAATCCCATTCCCTTTGATACATCTTCAATATTTGCTCCAAGCTTCTCACATAAATTTGCAATTTCATTAATATAAGAAATTTTTAATGCCAAGAAATCATTAGAAGCATACTTAATCATTTCTGCACTTCTTCTATTCGTAGATAATAAAGGCACATTATATGGTTCTTTAGTTAATGGTTCATACATTCTTAGTAATACCTCTTCTGCTTCCTTACATTCAGTACCAATTACAATTCTTGAAGCATAAAGAGTATCCCTCACTGCAGTACCCTGAGCTAAAAATTCTGGATTACTAGCAACATTAATGTTAATTCCATCTCTAACATTATTTTTTAAGTATCTTTCAACTTCATCATTAGTACCAATAGGTACAGTAGATTTAACAACCACTACTACATCTTTTTCTACTGATTTAGCAATTTGTTCACACACACCATAAACATAATCTAAATTAGCAGATCCGTCTCTTCTTTCAGGAGTACCAACTCCTATTATAATAACATCTGCATCCTTATATGCATTCTTATAATCGGTAGTATAACTAAGCCTATTACTATTTTTTTGCATAAGTTCTTCTAAGCCTTGCTCATAAATAGGACTTATACCACTTCTCATCTTTTCTATTTTCTTTTCATCAATACAAAGCTGTCATTTCTTCCTATTTCTTCATATTTCTCGTCAATATCAACACAAGTAACATTATGTCCAATATTAGCTAATGCCACTCCTGTTACCAACCCTACATATCCTGTTCCAGCTACTGCTATTTTCACTTCTATTACCTCCATCATGTATATACATCATAACATTATTTAGCCTTGAAATCAACCTTAATTAATACTTAAATTACCACTAGTAGGATAAATTTGAATATAAGTATTACCATCATTAACAACTAATTCTTCACCACTAGATTTTATTTTATATATAGTTTTATCATTTTTACCACTCTTATTCCAAGTAATAGGTATACTATAACCATTAGATACATAATATCCATCTCCACTACCAACATTATCTATTTTTTGATATGCACAGTATCCATGATCACAATAATTAGAATAATTAACACCATATATAATAATATTCTTAACCTTATATTGTTCTCCCGTTACTAAGTCAACATTCTTAGTACCATTCATACTTCTTAAATATACTTTATTATCACTATCATAAGTATAATTAGAAGTTCTATAATCAGAATATTTAATACTAACATTATTAGCTATACTACTGCCATCTAATTTAGATAAATCTATTTCTTCAGCACTATATTTAAGTAAACTCTTAGTTTCGGTAGTAGTTCTATACTTTCTATTATTTGTTCCTTCACCTAATAATTTAGTAGAAGTAAATAATTTATGCTCCCAAGCTCTGTTTAAAGAAGTATCTCTAAACCCATATTGACCATCTACATCAACATCATTAATACCCTCACTAACTATTCTTTTTAAAGCATCTTCTGCTCCTCCAGCATGACCATATATAGCATCATTTTCATATACATAATCTAAATATTGTGTTCTAGCGCTTCTAACAGAACCAATTTTATCTACATCTGTATCTTTAAATAAAGCCATCATCCTAGTAATACCACCTTCAACCATAAGCTCATATACCATATACGCTTTATCAAGACCTGCTTGAGGTAATGCACCATTATGACAATTAATCATAATAGCATAAGGTCTAGTATCACTATCAACATCAATTATAGTAACCTTTTTTTCTTCCTTTACTTCACCTTTAACATTTTCTTTTTTATCAGGAATTTTTTTATTATTACCAATAACAAAATATACTCCTATGCCAATACCACATAACACGATAACACCAAGTATAATAAATAAAATTAACTTGTTATTTTTTCTTTTTCTCATATTTACCTCCTAACAATAGTATTTTATCTACTTCAAGTATAACACATAAAAGAAAAAATACAAACTAATTTTTGTATTTTATTCTTGACTATTATTTTTATACCAATTAATAAAGTTTTTAATTCCTTCTTTAAAACTAGTTTTAGGTTCATATCCTAATAGTTTTTTAGCTTTTGATATATCAGCATATGTTCTATCAACATCACCAGGTTGCATAGGTAAAGTATCAATACTAGGAGTAACTCCAAGTACATCACCAATAACATTAATCATATCTTTCAAACTAATAGGATTATTACTACCTAAGTTAATTATTTCATAAACATTATCATTATTCATTACATAATCACAAGATTTACATATACCATCAACTATATCATCAACATAAGTATAATCCCTTGAAGTACTACCATCACCATACATTGGAATAGATTTACCATCAAGCATTAGTCTTGTAAATTTATTAATTGCTAAATCAGGTCTTTGTTTAGGTCCATATACTGTAAAAAATCTAAGCATTATAATATTCATATCATTAAGTTTATGATAAACATGAGCCATTACTTCATTAGACTTCTTAGTAGCAGCATAAGGACTAATAGCATAATCAACTATCATATCTTCTCTAAAAGGAACTTCCTTACAATTACCATAAACACTACTGCTTGATGCCATAACCAAAGATTTAACATTATGTAGTTTAGCTTCTTCAAAAATATTTTGAGTACCAATACCATTAACTTCTTGATATAATAAAGGATTTTCAATAGAAGGTCTAACTCCGGCCATCGCAGCAAGATGCATAACAACATCAATATGATTTTCATCAAATACTTTCTTTACATCTTCTCTATTTCTAATATCTCCCCTATATAATTTATAATTATCATTATTAATAAAATCTTTAATATTCTTTTCTTTAATTTTAGGATCATAATAATCACAAAAATTATCAATAGTAACAACCTTATTTCCCTCTTTTAATAATCTTTCAGTAAGCGTAGAGCCAATAAACCCAGCTCCACCTGTAATAAAATATGTTTTCATTTCTTCTTTCTCCTTTTAGTATTGTTTTTTTTATCATTAGTAGTAAGATAATCTATCCAACCATCGGTAGGAATGAAATTTTTATTATATTTTTCCTCACTATTTATTCCATTTTGATCAATAAATTTATATTCCATTAATGAAGATATTTTAAATTTTTTTAATTTGTATCCCTCATTAATATATTTAATTTTTTTAGGATCAAACCCCATTATTTTGCAAATAGACCTATCCATATTTAATTGATTAAAGCTAGCTACTATTAGTCCGACTTCTTTATTCGATGGAATAAGTGGGCCTTCTTTTTCACCAGAAATAATCATATCCGCAACATTAAAAATAATTCTCTTTTTATTATTAGATAAAACACCATTTTTATCAGAATATAATAATATTTTATTTATATCAAGTATAGTTCTCCATATTGTATCATTTCCATACCAACTTCCCTCTTGAAATCTTTCTTTATGAGTTAAAACCATCAATTTATAAAATACACCATTTATAAGGTAAATTATTTTGCTATGTGTATAAGAATAATTCTTAGCAACAGAACGACAATATTTAATAAAACTACTTTCTGGATATTCATCACCATGACTAGCAACACTACCATTCCTATGATGTGGTAAATACTCTTTTTTACTATTCACACCAACAAAGTTTTTCATAGAGGCAGTGATACCAGCTTTTCTATGACATTTTGGCTTTGGAACATTAATTATAACATCAGCATCAAGAATATCTTTAGCAATTAAATATTCATGTTTTCCTTGACAATGATGACTATGCATATACTTTAAATTGTAATTTGTAATAGCATACTTTTTATAATATTCATCAGTTTCAACCAAAGAACTATTTTCTCCAATATCGACTACAGTACATTCAATTTCTGGATTACTATTCTTTCTAAAATCTTTTAATTCAACCTTATAATTAAAATCATTATATTTTTTTATTGCCTCTTCTAAATTATATAACTTTATAACTTCAGCAAAATTGCATTCTTGTACAGGAGCATCACCAACGATAATACTACCAGTACCATTTAAAGCAATTATTGTATAATCAATAATTGGTCTAATTACAGAAAAGTTAGTTATTAATGAATCGGTATTACCATCCAAAGATTCATTAATATGTTTCACTAAATTAGGTTTTATCACTACTTTATTATTTTTTTTAATAAAATCACCAAAAGGATTCCAATTTTTTTTACCAATATTCCCTTTATCAAGCCCCATTTGAATAAAAAGTCTACGAACACAATCGTATATATTAGAATCACTCTTAATATCAATGTTTAATCCCTCTGGATACACTGTTGATGGATTAAAAACATTGTCATTACTATATTTATATATTTTTGTATCAACAATATATACATCGTTATTTTTCATTGCTATTTTTCCTTTCCTTAATCATTTTTATTATATCATTAAAATCATTTCTAAATAAGATAGTATTAACTAAAAGTACAAAGGCTGTAATTACTACAACGGTTATAACTGCCAAAGTCACCCATTTAATATAAGTATCAATATTAATATTAATATAAAAAATTTGAAATAACATAACTATTAACATTTCAATAAATGAAACAATTATTATTTTTAAAGAATTAATAAACTTAGTTTCTAATATTTTTGTAGAACCATAGTATATAAACCCAAATGTTCTAATTGGCATAGATATTAAAGTACCAATAGCAACTCCTACTAAACCATATTTTTTAACTAGTAACACAGAAATTATTATATTAACCACTGGTTCTATAATAGAAAAAATCTTAGTTTCCTTAAAATGACCCTTAGCATATACAATAGTTGAATATGGATATCTTATAACAAAGAAAAACTCAGCAAAAACTAAAATATAGGCAAAAGTAGGAATAACATAATTAGCATCAACAAAATTTTTAGTATAAACTGAAACAAAAGGAACTATCAATATTAAAGTTGAAGCAAGCAATATTGTTGTCAATGTATAAAATATGAAAGAATACAAACTAAACTTATGTCTTACTTGTTCTGAATTCTGCGTAATTAGTGTTTTGCCAAAAAAAGCATCAATACCATTAGTTAAAGAGACAATCAAAGCACGAATACCATTCGTAATCAAAGCATAAATTGAATATATTGAAATATTTGTTAAATTACTAAATATAGTTAATAAAATAACATCTATACTAGATTGCACAGTTGATGCAATATGATGAATTAGTCCATCCCATTGTTTATCAAATTTATAAGTTGAATTATTGTTTATTTTATAATTATACTTTTTGTTAAAATACATTCGCATTATAATCGGTTTAATTACATATATAATTGAACCTGCTAACTTTACACATTGAATATTACAATTTAGTTTTATCAAAATAACAATAACAAGTAAGTTAACAATATAACCAATTGAATTTATATTATCAATAAAATAATTTTTTTGATCGGATTTTAAAAACAAATTATACGTCATACCTAAATAATATTCAGAAAAATATCCTATAGCAATAATCAATATTAATGATACAGTATATAAATATGAATAATTACTATTTATAAACTTTGGATATATAACACAAAGAAGTAAAATATACACTAAAAGAACATATGATATTCTTTTAAAAAACAAATTTGCTTTTCCCAATATGTCTCCAACTTCTTTTTCATTTTTTTCAACCAATGGTTTATAAAGTGCATTTTTTATAACTGGTCCTATACCGCCTTCTAATAAAGAAATATAAGCTAAAAACTGTGCAATCGAAGAAATAAGGCCATTGACTTCAGAACCAAATTTTTTTATTATCATTACAGGAACGATAAATCCATATACTATAGTAATTGTCTGATAAATAAACGAAGAAAGAATATTTTTAATTATAGTTTTTTTATTATTCATATCTAATCATTCCTTTTAGAAGGTAATTTAATTAAATCACCTATTTTTTTATCCCATTCTAATGGTTTAAATTCCTCATATCCATTTCCAGGATAAAAAGTCATTTCACCAAAATATAGTTTCCCATTAATTTCATACCAATCAACTCGTACAAAAGGAATATTATCGGACAAAATCTTTGAAAACTTTAACATTAAGTTATAATTAAAAGGCTTTTTAATTTCTTTATTTGATGAAGGATAATGTCTTTCAAAAGGTAACTTGTTCCAATCTAAGTCAAAAAAAGTAACCTTTAAACCATCTTTATACCGCTCACTACATGTAAAAGATAACTCAGGTTCTCCATCAAAACACATAAACTTATAATCAATTAACTCTTTATTTACATTATCTTCCATATATTTTTCGATTATTATTTTAGGTTTAACATTCTTATACGGCCATTCCCTACCACTATAATAATAATTTGTCTTTAATGACTTATTTATTTTCTTTCTAGCAGATTCTATATCAAGTTTACTCTTGTCTTTACATATTATTAATCCTCCAGAATCGTGATTGCATTTAATCACAAATTGATTAGGTAATTTATCAAAATCAATATCATCAAATTTATCATATACACCAATTAAAGGAATTAAGTATTCTTCACCTATTTTTTCTTTTATATATTCTCTAACTTCATATTTATCTACCATTTTAGTATATTCTGGATTTCTATTATAAAGTTTTAACCATTGTAACTTTTCATTAAAAGTTTGTGGATTTTTCAAGTTTAACTTTTTGTTAAAGATTCTTTTATACTTAATTTTCAAATATAATTTATCCGGAACTGGAATATAGTTTTGCCCCATATAAATTATTAATCTATCTATCAATTTCATACTATTTTCTCCCAATAATAAAATCTATATACTCTTTCCATTTTTTATTAATTATATCAATTTTATAATCTTTCATTTTTTTCTTAGCATTTTCTGAAAAAGAATCAAGTAAGTCATCTTCGATTATTTTTTTCATGGAAGCAACTATCATATCTTTGTCATTTACTGGAACTAATATTCCATTAATACCATCATCAATTATTTCTCTCGGACCACCGCAAGGGCAATCCGTAGAAATACATGGAATGCCTAAAGTCATAGCTTCCATTAAAGAATTAGGCATTCCTTCATAATTTGATGTAAATACGAACATTGAAGAATCATATATTTTATCTTTTATATTATCTACTATACCTGGTAACAAAATTTTATTATTTAATTTTAAATCAGCAATTTGTTTTTCTAATTCATTACGAAGTGGACCTTCACCATATATAATTAATTTATAATCAGGGTATTTGTTAGAAAAATCAGCAAACGCATTTATAAGCAGTTTATGATTTTTTTGTTCAGACAATCTTCCGACATTTACTATAGTTTTTTTCCTTTCTTTGACATTTTTACAATCAAAGAAAATATCATTAACAGGATTAGAAATAACTACAGAATCCCTTTGCACTTTTTTAGAAAAAAAGGCTTTTGCATCATTGGTTTGAAAAACTACACCATTAGCCATATTGTATATAAGTCTATACATTTTTCTTTGAAATGTTGATTTATATATAGAAGCAGGATCATTTCTCTCTGATATAATAAGCTTGGTGTTTATACTCCTAGTGGCAATAGCAGAATACCAAGATGCTCTAGGCAAAAAGCTAATCATTATATCAAAATTATTTTTTTTAATATACCTTCTCATATCAACAACATTTTTTAAGGTATAAAATATTTTCTCAAAGATATTTTTTTTACCCTCTTTAATTTGCAATGAATCAAAATGTATTCTATTATCTAATTGATATGAAGAATCACCTTTTAATAATGTTAATATATAAATATCATCATTTTTTTTTGCAAACATATTAGATAAATTTGCTATTACCCTTTCAGCACCACCTTTAGTCATATTATCAATACAAAACAATATTTTCATAATTACCTCCAAAAATTAATAGAATAATTTAGTATTCTAAACCTGTCCAAATCATTCATAATATTATAAAAAATCAACAAAACAAGAAATGATGAAGTAAGATAATAGGATAACTTATTATTATTACTTTTAATATTTTTGCAAATCAAAATCAAGGATAAAGGCTCAAAAAAGATAAAATAGTAGTATAATCTGCCTATTACTCCCATACCATAGCATAGAAAATATAATGAAAAGAATATCATTTGCATAAAAGAAATTAACTTGATGTTTTCATTATTTAATTCTTTTTCTAAAAATAATAAATTAGCTAAATAAACTAAGAACATCAACATAACAATTATTCCACTACCGCCAAAAACAGTTTCATTCATTTCTAAAATATAGCGATAATAAGAAGTACCTTTTAAAAGGACTTTAACCAAAGAATAAAATATTCCTGTACTATTTAGAAAAATTGCAATTAATGGTATGAGAATATAAAACACCTTTTTATTAATAAATTTAATTTTTGATATAAGCAAAATTGGTAAAAAGATAATCGCAGAATTATGGAACAATGTAGCTATGATTATTAAAGCCATGTTTTTTATATTTGTTTTTTTATCACAAATAGCATATATTCCAATTGCAGTTGCAGTAAATTGACGCATAACAGTAATAAAAGGAATCAATGAAAATGCCAAAAAAGATAAAAAGAAAGTCAAATATTGTTCTTTATTAAGAGAAAACTTTTTTAGTGTTTTCCATATAAATATAAAGCCTATACTTGAATAAAAGAAAAATACAGATTTATAGTTAAGCCTTAAAAAAGATAGTACCTTGCAAATAATATAATAAGAATACTCGACCCCTGAAATATTAAAAAATTGTTTATCGTTACCTGCACTAATCAAATCAAAATATAATTTATAATTATAGTCATCAATACCGACATTATTTCTAAAAGCAAAGAGAAAAAATATTAAAAACAAAGATATAACTATTCCATATTTATAATATTTTTTTTCATCGTAAATTAAATACATTCCTATTAAAAGTAGCGTACATAATAGTACCATCATAATTATTATTCACCATGCCTTAATTTTAATAGCTTAAAATACAATTTAGGGCTTATACAATACAGCAGTGTTTTAATTTTATTTTTTAATTTTACAGATTTCCTTATAATTTTTGTTTTAGGAAATGCATACTGAGGACTATACTTATTTTGCATTCCAAATGCTAATAGCCTAATATATACAATTCTATCGTTCAATAAGCTTTTTGCTTTTTTATCATCGATTGTATTATATAGTTTTTCTAAATCATCGCTTATTTTATATATGTCAGAAATATTCTTGGATTTATCCTTTTTCTTTGTGATAGAATTATCATTATATACATAGTAATAAAAACAATAATCAAAAAATTTAATTCTTTTAGCCTTTAGCATTGCTCTAGGTGTAAATTCTTCATCTTCGTGAAACACTCCTTTTAGAAACTTTAATTTGTTTTTGATTAAGAAATTCCTATTACAGAAAAGTAACCAAGACATCAATGAAACATTTTTTTGTGAAAAATATTCTTTAATAAAGTCAATACCATTTAATACTTTGCCAGTACATCTACAAGAGTTTGGAGTAATACTATCTTTTTTTACATCATAATAATTTCCAACTAAAATATTGACATTTGATTTTTTAGCCTCATTATACAATTTTTCACATGCAAATAAATCTATATAGTCATCACTATCAACAAACATAATATACTCACCTATTGCCTTCTCTAAGCCATAATTTCTTGCGTCTGATAATCCACCATTTTCTTTAACAAATGACTTTACTTTTTGATTCTTTTTAGCATATTCATCAATAATGTCTTGACTATTATCAAGAGTCCCATCATTTACCACAATAATTTCTATATCATTAAGTGTCTGATTAATCAAGCTATTTAAACATCTATCAATTACTTTCTCTACATTATAAACAGGTACAATGATACTAACCTTAACATTGTTTTTATTTACCATCTTTAAAACACCTCTCTCATTTATTACTATTTAACAATACATATACTATAATTTATCACTATAATCCTTCATTCCACTAATAATTGCGCTATAACGATTTTTTAAACTCAAATTTGATTTTATTTTTCTATGCCTAAATAAATACAAAATACAAAACGGAAAGGCAAAAGAATTATGTAGCTTTTTAAGCAAAGCCCCCTTATCGTAATAATATTTTTCATTGTAACCATTAAACCAAGTTGATTCAGAATCATCAAGTGTTGCAATACAATCAGAGACTGAATGTACGTTAAATTTAGCATTTAAACAATCATAAATAAAAATACTATCTTCACCGCTACCATATATTGCACCAGGTCCAAACATCAATGAAAAATGAATATTATGAGCAAAAACCTTTTCACGTTTAACAGCAATACTTACAGTTCCATATTTTTGAGAATTATATTTTCTTATTTTCTTATTAATTGGTTTATAAAGCAATTTACCATTATTTTTTAAATTAAAAAGTAACATATCACTTTTAAAGTATTTATTAAATCCATCTAATATTATTTTCTCATAATTATCTACTAATATTTCATCATCATCTGCAAACAATATTATATCAGCATATGACCTCTGAAGGCAATTATTTCTACTTAGCCCTACTCCCTTTTCATTAAAATAAAATATTTTTATAATTCTATTGTTTTTTGATATTTCTTCGTAACCATTTTTTTTGCATTGACAAACAATAATCGCATCAGTCTGAATATTCATTTTTTCTATCAATTCTTTAGGATTTGGATTAATTGTAGACACTAAAACTTGAACATTCATTATTTTTTTCTCCTTAAGTTAGGCAATTGAATTTTTTTACCTATCGTATAATCAAAGTTATCATCACTATATGTTGCATATCCTGAGCAATCAAAGAATGCTACTTCACCAAAATATATTTTTCCATTAACATCATAAAAATCAACTCGTAATAATGGTATGTCACCTGCTATATTTTTAGCGATTTCTATCATTTTATCTATTTCCTTAGGTAATTGAATTTTTTCATCATATTTCTCGCCCATTTCGGAAATATTTAATCTTTTCTTATTATTGTCAAAAAAAGTAACTTTTAAATTAGTAAACCTATCACTACATATTTCTAAATGTGAAAGTTTTCCATTAATAATAAATATTTTATAATCATTAGCGGCACTTCCATTTAAATCATCTAAATATTTTTCTACCATTATTTTTCTATCAATTTTTTTGTAAATATATTCTCTACCAATAATATAATAATTGCACTTTAATGCTTTTTCTAATTTCTTTTTTGCATAAGCATAATCAAAATTTTTTTTATCAGTGCAAATAATTACACTTCCAGAATCATGATTGCATTTTAAAACAAATTTATCTGGTAGTTTTTCAAAATCTATATCATCAAAGCTATCATAAATGCCTAATAAAGGAATCAAGTATTCCTTACCTACTTTTTTCTCTACAATATTTCTAACTTTGATTTTATCAGCATAATCAGTATAGCCTTCATTTCTGTTATATAATTTTAACCATTGAATCTTTTCAGTATATCTTTCAGGATTTTTTAAATTCAATTTATGTCCTGTTTTTAATTTATACATAATTTTTAAATATAATTTATCTGGGACAATACACATTAATTTAGTTCTAATAAAATCCAAAATTTTATACTTAGTATATTTTTTCATATCTTTCTTTTCCATAACATCATTCATATTTTTTCAACTTCCTATCTCTAATATATCTATTACCAAAATAATTTATTGTGTTTGTTATTGTAAAAAATGCTGAAGAAATGGTATTTAATTCATTTACTTTTCTATGCATTTTGTAATGATATTTCAATAATTTATATTTTTTTCCTGAAGATAATGACTCACTGCTTTTTCTATACATGGATAAAATTTCATTATATTTATATCCAATTCTAACTTTCTTTAGTATTAAACACCATAAAGCATAATCATTTCTTTTCTTTAATTCGGGTATTTTAATTTTTCCTACTGCTTTTCTATTATACATTACAGTAAGGCAGCCTACAGAATCTCCAAGTAGCATCCTGTAATAAGATACTTTCTTTGGACATTTCCTATATTGTTTTAAGTCATTGCCATCATTGTCAATATAACAATAATCAGTGTAAGAAAAATAAATATTATTATCTTCCATAAACTTTACTTGTTTTTCTAATTTATCTTCTTTCCACAAATCATCGCCATCTAAAAATGCAACATATTTACCAGTAGCTTTTTTTATTGCAAAATTTCTAGCTCCACTTGCTCCACCTTTTTTATCTAAAATAAATAATTTAATTCTATCATCTTCTTTTTGATACTTTTTTATTATATCTACTGTTTTATCATTTGATAAATCATCCACTATAATCATTTCAAATTTATTATATGTTTGATTAATAACAGATTCTATTGTCTTATCAATTGTCTTTTCACCATTGTACACAGGTGTAACAATACTAACAAGCGGTTTCATCCCACATCTCCCTACATTCCATTATTTATTTAAATACCCTTTTATTTTTTCTTTCGCAGCATCTACAGACTTTTTATCTTGCTTCATTACATATAATTCAATATTGGGATATGTATATGTATTCTTAGTATATAAGTCAGTACCTACAAGATTTTGACTTTCAATGTCCCAACCTCTCATATCATTAAGTTGCATCTTAATAAATCTATTAATATTTTTAGTTTCCATATTTGTTGAAAAACTATTTCCAACACTATCTAATATTTGTGAAAAATTTGTCACTAATGTTGTTGATGATGTTACTTTGTCTATAATTGCTGTAAGAACTTTCTGCTGATTTTTAACTCTTTGTACATCTCCATCTTTAAAAGCATATCTTTCTCTAGCAAACATAAGAGCGTGAAATCCATCTAAATGATTATTCCCTTTTTTGTAGCAAATATCAGGGCGGCCATTAGCACAAAAACTATAATCAGAATACACATCAACACCTTTAATTGCATCAATAACACCTTCGATAGTAGAGAAATTAACCTTAACATAATAGTTAATATCAATATCAAGTAAATTCTCTATAGTTTTAACTGACTCCTCTATACCATAATATCCAGCGTGAGTAAGTTTATCATAGGCATCATCACCAAACGAAGGTAAATTAACATAATAATCTCTTGGTATTGAAGTAAGTAATACCTTTCTATTAATAGGATCTACTGTAATAATCATATTAACATCAGTATTAGTAACATTATCAATACTACCATAAGCATCTCCACCTGCTACATATATATTAAATGGCTTCTTAGTAATATCAACTACTTTTACTATATCAGTCTTTTCTATAGAAACATATACTTTATATATTTCTTTTAATTTAAGTTTCATATCTGACAAATCACTACTTAGTAGGTTTTTAGTAGAATCATTAATTAATACAGCATCTATCTTTTTATCTTGTAAATCTTCAAATAATTCTACAATATTTTTATATTCTTTATTAGTACTATCTATTTTTTTATCTAGTAATTTAATAGCTTCTTCACTATTCTTAGAACTATATATACCTATAGTCTTATTATCTAAGTCTTTAACATTCTTTATAGTGGAAGAGTCTAAAGTCATAACATAATATACTTCTTTTTGAAGTAAATCTTTACTTATAATACCAACGAAATCCATAGTATCATTTAAATATTTAATACCAACACCAAATATAGTGCCAAAAAGTATTAAAAATACACATGAACTAATTCTAAATTTATTCTTTATTTTCTTAGGAAAAGATGTAATAAATAAATATAAATATAACAGTCCAAATACTATATAGAATATAATTAAAAATTTAAAAGGTATCATATCAAGTACATATAACATAATTCCAAATACTATAAATATAATTATTGATATTATTGCTATTACTCTAAAAAACCAAATACCCTTATTTTTACTTCTTTTTCTTCTATTTTTTTTCACAAAATCACTGTCCTACCAATAAAGAGTATAACATATTTCAAAGCCATAGTCTAGGTTAAAAAGACTTTTTTAGCCAAATATCTACATAAAAAGAACATTTTCATGTTCTTTTCTTATTATTTCAAGTAACTAAGTATCTTTGTTTTCGTAGGCATATCAGAAGAATATATACTAGAAAATAAACTATTTTTATTAAATGGTACATATACTTTTTCTATATCATATCCACCTATTTTCTTTTCTTTTAATATTACATAATATGCCATACTCTTCTTATTTTTCTCATATTCTCCCATACCAGCTCCTCTTAAAGTATGAATATTAGTATTATTAAGTCTATCTTCCAATTCAAAATGAACATGCCCTTGAAAAACATCATCATATGAAGTAATAAGTTTCCCATCAAACATAGGAGTATTCTTGCTAGATAAATATCCTTGTACTTTAGGATTATCAATACCATATTTATTTATCATATATTCTACTTCTTTATTATATTCATCACCATTAGTAAACATAAACTGATAAGCAGACTTTCCATTACCAATATTATCTTGATATATCCAAGTATTATGTTTAACAAAATCCCATCTAATATCATTACCAAAATGACATAATACTATCTTTTTACCACCAAGTAATAAGTCTAAAGAAGGCTTATATAATTTTAAATCATTAATATATCCCTGTACTCTATCATTAGTCCAATCTAAACTTCTTTCCCTTTCTTCATTCCAGTAATTAAAAGGACTACCTCCTAGAGTTAAATAATATTCACTGTTACCCATAATTTGGTTAACATTATATTTATCCATCAAATCAAGTACTTCTCTAGGATTAGGTCCAAGTGAAGTATTATCACCAAGTGAATAAATATCACTTATACCTCTAAATCTAATATCTTCGAGTATTGCAATAGTAGGTTCATACATAGCATGAGTATCAGTAAATATAGCTATCTCTCTTCCTGTATATATATCATTTTCTTTTTTAATTGTTAGTTTGCTATGAATATATTTCTTTATACTATCAAGCTCTTTTACCCTACTGTCACTGACATATTTACCATTTCCAGAAGTAAACACTCTCTTTGGATTATCAATCGCTGTTTCTCTTTTTTGTGTAATAATAAAAGGTAATTTATATCTTTTATGATACATAATTTCATCACTATTAGGTCTTTTACCATTAACAAGTATAATACCACATGGTTTTAATCCTTCTCTATATAATAATGTCTCTGCATTTTGTTTCTTCACAGAACTAGTTTCTAATATTCCTCTCTGATTTCTATATTTATCGGCCACAACTGCACTATTCTTTTCTACCATGCAATGATTACTTCCCATATTAGATAAAGAACTACATATAAAGCTATTATCATATATAGTATCATATGCCAATATACAATCACAATAATCATAATAATATTTCTGTCCTCTATAACTAATTGGACTAAAAGAAATAAAATTACTATTACCACTACTATAACCATTAACCAAATCTTCAATATTCTCTCTACTACTTACCACATGTGCATATAATACATAATTTTTATCACTAAAATCAAACACTTCACCACCATAAAGTTCCATATATTCCTTATTATATATACCAGGTACCTTTCTCGCAGATTCTAAAGTAGTTAAATTATACATACTATCGAGTTCATATAATCTTCTAATTTTACTCTTAATATCTATAATATCATTAATCATTCTATTAATAGGAGTATCTTCCCCATCTATATAAGAAATAATAATTTTAACGAGTTCATCTCTATCATTAGTAGTAGCCAGTTTATTAATAATATCCATACTAGTAATAATTTCTTCAGTTAAATAGAAAATTTCCTTATTATCAATATTATCTTTTTGTAGTATCTTCAGTAATGAAATATTACCAATACTATCAAAATAATTACTATTATAAGTAATAATATTATTAAAAAATATATCTTTAATTCTATTAATATAAGTATTCTTATCAAGTATTTCCACTCTATATTTATTAAATTCTTTTTTTCTAATTTCGTTTAAATCATATAAAGTTAAAGGAGTACCATTAATCTTTCCATTAAAAAGTAAACCCAAATTACTTTTATCAATATCACTAAGTATAATATCGTTATTACACATACTAAGTAACAAATCTTTATATAAATTATAATTCTTAATCACTAAATTTAAATTAATAATCACAGAGGCATTATTTAAAGTATTATCAAAATAATTATTAAACATATAACTTTTAATTCTAACAAAAGTATTTATTTCTTCATCATTAACAATACTTATAATATTACTAATTAGTCCATTACCAAAGTCATAACTACTATATTGAAAAAATGAATTAATATCTACATCTACTCTATCAAGAAACACTTCCATACTCTTAAGTAGTTCTAAAATATTTCCTTTTTCACAATACTTTATAATAGTTTTACAATAATTTATTTTTTCGCTACTTACATTAAATATTTTTAATATAGTATTCTGCATATTCATAACAAAAGTATTCTTATTATTATCATCACTATTTAAAAATTCTTTAAGTACATTGTTATCATATTTGCTTAAAACTTCTCTAATATATATACTATTTCTTTTATATATTTTATTTTGTATATTCTTAGGCAAAGAATTAATAATATCAAAATATTTATCTGTTTTATTTTTATTATATATAAGATTATCAAAATCAATATTTACTAAAATATTTTTAATATACTCACTTTTATATTTAAGTATAAAATTGATAATATCATTATTATAGTGATTATTATTTAAAAGATCAATTACTCCATCATCAAAAATCTTTTTATCAATAGTATTAATAATTAACTCATCAGTATAATGATATAAACTAATATACTCAAAATATTTATTAACACTACCATTATTTAATTTATTAATTAAATCATCTAATCTATAAGTAACAATTAATTCTTTATATTCAAAACATAAATCACTATAATTATGTAGTTTTTCTATAACCTTATCAATACTAAGCTTATTAATATATTCTTTTAAATATTTAATATTATTATTAATTATATTCTTAACGTATTCTTGAGGTAAATTCTTTACCTCAAGAAATCTGATAGATTCTTCTTTTCTTACATCATTAATAATCTTATTAATTTTTTGCTCATTTCCCTCTAACATAGTACTAATGAGTGCTTCATTTTTAAATGTTCTATCATAAACATTTCTAATATACCTATTAGTAATACAACTAGAAGTATTTTTTAACAAATTAGGCTTATATTTTTCAATAAAACTAACATTATCATAATTATAATAATCAAAACTAAGTGTATATACTAAGTCTGCATTTGAAGTACGGTAAAGTTCTTTAATAAATCTTCTTTTTTCTGTAGCCAAAATATACTCTCTACACTGATCATCAATTTCATCATTTAATAGAACATTAATAATTTTATAGTTTTTTATGCCCTTTACACATAGTTTCCTTAAACTATCATCAATCATATCATCTTTTAATATTCTTACAACCTCATAACTTGCATTAAGTAAGTCTTTTACAATATATTCTTTTAAATCATAATCAATACTCTTCTTTAATAATGTTCGTAACTCTTCATCATTAAAACCATATTCCAAAATATATTTCTTTACATATTTAGGCGTATCTTTATCAGACAAATAACTCTCAATATTAACATCTTCTTTTAAATTCCTAAAATATTTTCTTAATGAATCCCAATTATTCGTACGATTACTGTCATTATTTAATTTTCTATAAACCATACGATTTATTTTTAACTTATCCTTTTCTAAAATACCTTTATCAAGTAATAATGACATTAATTCTTCAATATTTCTATTTTTAATATCTTTTTTATTCATATATATATTTCCTCAAACAGACATTATTATATAAAAATAGACACTAAATGTCAAACTTAGTGTCTATTTTATCTGTCCCAAATATTCATTAATACCTTTTATTGTTGTATACGTAACAATAACAAATCTTCTTAATCTAAATTTATCACTGCCTACATGAACTAAATTATCACTTTTATCCCATTCACCAGCAAACGCCATGGTAAATCCAGCTTCTTTAAGCATCCTTATAGAATATTCATTATATTCATAGAACGGATAAGCTATATATGTTGATCCTCCTAATTTTTCTCTACTTGTTTTTAAATCAGTTTGTATTTCTTCCGCGCTAAGGCATTTTATTCCTCCACCCTGTCCACCAGGACAAACACCAGTATTATGCATATTATTAGTATGTGAATGAAGTTCAATATAATCAGTTTTATAATAAGTGCTAGGATCATACCAAGCAGTAACCAAAAATATAGTAGCATACATCTTATATTCTGTAAGCATATCTACTGCTATTTTATCTCTACCACCATCATCTATTGTCAAAAGAACACTCTTAGGTAATTGTAATTTACCATCAATATACATCTCTAATTCTTTCATTTTCAAAGTAAGAATATTATTTTCTTTCAAATAATCAAGTTGTTCTTTAAATTGTTTTTTAGAGTGACATATAACAGTAGGACATGAATCACTAGGATCATTCTCATCATAAAAGGCATGATAATTAAATACTCCTACTCCACTTGCATTATGTTTATCTGTATTAGTATTATTAATTACCTCTCCTTCATCACTCTTTATATATAGAAGTCTATTATTAAATTCCACACCATACCTATCAGTATCTTTAATTATTATAGGTAAAGAATATCCTTCATTAAAAGAATAAACTAAATTACCATTTTCATCATAAAATTCTGTTTTATCCTTAGTAACAACATTATTATTAAATACTATATATTCTTTATACCTATTATCTATACTAGATAATTCATTTATTTTCTTTATATCTTTATAATATACATAATATTTATCATCAAAGTCACTTACATTAAAATATCCATCATTACTATTATCACTATTAAGAGTAAGCTCTACATTACTACCTACAACTCCACCTTCTTTATATCCATCATTTTCTTTAGTATATAATTTAACTTCTCCAATAGTAGTAACATACTTACTATAATAATCATTATAATTAATTTTTATTGGTTTATTGCCTTTATTATTTAACATAAAGTATACTCCCGTACCACCTATTAACAATAAAAGAAAAATTATAACAATTAACAAAACTATCTTCTTACTATTCTTATTTTTTCTCATAAACACTCCTTATAAATTTCTTATTCAGTAACTACAAATCCACTTGCTATAGGTCTAGTTTCTTCTCTATTAGACCAGTTAAACGGATGATTAATAATCTTATCATTTACTACCATAACACTAGAATTACCACCATCTAGATTAGCGGCATTATATGCATGATATCTAAGTAATATTTTTACTAAATCATTCATATCAGCTCCTTTACTTTTAAGACTCCTACCATCTATAACTAGAAATAATACTATACCATCTTTTCTCTGTGCAATAGCGGTTCTCGGATGAACACCATAACCACCATTACCATTTATAAATGAACTCTTACCATTTACTATTAAAAATGGTCCAAATTCTACTGCATCTCTAATACCAAATTCTATTGCCCTACTAGTACTAATTTTACCAAGATACAATTTATTATCATTAGTAAAACCTATAATACCACCGCCATAAGCACCTCCTGTACCATTAGAAAAGTTAAGTACTTTACCTCCAGATATAATAGCTCCAACTGGAGCACCACCATTTCCTTGTCCTCCGGCATCAGCAAAACCTCCACCATTAATAGCGAGGACTGCCCCTTCTCTCTTAGCCATATTAACTAGATACTCTCCAGTAACACCAAGATTCTTACTATAAGTAACTTTTATTTTTGAAGGATCATACACTGCAGCTAAATATCCCGAATAACCATCTTCATCTATTTCAATTAATTTATATATATCATTCTTATTTCTGTCTAGTATTTCTCTATCATAATCATCAATATATTCATTCTCATCAGCAGTAATTAAACTAGTATCAGTATCAAAGTCAGGTTCCACCGTACTATGATGTGATAATATTTCTTCTATTCTATCCATATTATAAAAGGTAGTGGCCAAATACTGATGATTCATTGTCCCCATTGCTGTAGTAACTAACCAGTCTCTAAAGCCATTATAAGGTCCATATAAAAGAAATAAAACAGTAACCGCTATAACATCACCAATAGATAAAATAATCATAAATATATTATCTCTCTTATTAGTATTCTTTTCCTTCTTATCCTTATTTTTCATATTATACTTCCTAACTATTATTATACTGCTATTTATTATCTTTAATATACCTGCAAACTCTTTCTATTTCATCATCTTCCACCATAGGAATACTCATTCTAATTAAATTCTTATCATTATCCAAATACATTCCATCTTTACCCAAGTTATCTCTGATAGCCTTACCTAAAAACATGTTATATTCTCCTCTTGAAGTAAGATAAAAACTAATCTTTGATACATTATCTTTATTAAATAAATCATAAGTATCATCTTCAAGTACACTATCCGTAGACACTACTAAATATATCCCCATAGTACTACCTACTTCTAATAAATAATTAATATCATCTTTAACACTATTATCAAGTTTTAATATTTCATATATCTCATCAATAAATACTACCATTTTATCTCTAGTGTTATTCTTTACTCTATCTTCAAATTCTCTTCTAAGTAAATTAATCTTTACAATAATATCTTCTTCTTTATTAACAACTTCACATACATCATTATATAAATTATAATTAATACCTTGTGAATCAAGTATAACTACTTTAACATTACTATAATTAATTAAAATATTCATAATAATATCATTAAATAAATTAGTTTTACCAGTACCACTAACACCAGTAACCAATAGACTTTTTTCCTTATCAAAATCAAAAGTAACTAATTTATCATATTCATCAAGGCCTAATACTACCTTAAAATCATTATCTACTTTATAATTCTCTAATACTTCTTTTAGACATAAAATATCTTTCTTCATATTATCAACTTTAATAAATATCTCATTATCTTTTACTTTATTCATAACTAATTCAGATACATTTATTCCTAAAGATAAAGCAATTTCTTTCTTTAATTCTAAAATATCATCATAAATCTTATCATCATTCCAAGTAATATGATAAACAGTAATACTCCTATAAACTTCATAAGTAACTTTTGGATTAAAACCAAAAGCCTTCAAAGTATTATGTAAATTACTAACAAATAAATCAGCATTTAATATATTTCTAGTATTATCTGACTTAGGATTATTAAGTAACTTTAACATTATTTAACCTTCTTTCTATTTTTAATAAGTATATTACCAGTCATCTCCTTAGGTATATCAAGTCCCATTAAAAATAATACACTAGGAGCTATATCACATAAACTACCGTCTAATAATTTTAATCTCTTATCTGTAATAATAAATGGTACTTTATTAGTGGTATGACTAGTATTAACACTACCATCTTTATTTCTCATAACTTCACAGTTACCATGATCTGCTGTAATAATCATCGTATATTCATCCAATGATATATTATCAAGTATCTTACCAATACAAGAATCTACTGTTTCCACTGCTTTTACCGCAGCATTATAATCACCAGTATGACCTACCATATCACCATTAGCAAAATTAAGTATTATTAAATCTTCTTTATTTTCTGTAATTTCTTTTACTAAAGAAGCTGTAATCATATTTGCAGACATTTCAGGTTCTAAATCATAAGTAGCCACTTTAGGACTAGGTACTAATATTCTTTTTTCACCTTCAAATATCACATCACTACCACCATTTATAAAGTAAGTAACATGTGCATACTTCTCAGTTTCTGCTATTCTAAGTTGTGTAAGACCTTTACTAGATATATATTCGCCAATAGTATTATTAAGTACAGGATGTTCAAAAGCCATAGGACAAAGTACTGTATCAGTAACTTTCATCATTGTAACAATTTTTAAATTATTAATTTTATCTCTCTTAAAGCATTCATAATCATCATTAGTAAATATACTACCAAGTTCTCTTAATCTATCAGGTCTAAAGTTAAAGAATATAATACCATCATTATCTCTTATTAAACCATTTCTATCAGTAGTCGTAGGTACAATAAACTCATCAGTAATATCATTCTTTTGACTATCATACCAAACCTTCTTAACTTCTCTTACTTCAGTACCAATAACCATCGCATTATATGCCTTTTCTACTCTATCAAATCTATTATCTCTATCCATACCATAATATCTACCACCAATTGAGGCAATACTACCTATACCAATAGTTTTAAGTTTCTTTTCCAAAGCCTCAATATATTTAATTCCACTAGTAGGACTAACATCTCTACCATCAGTAAATATATGAATATAAACATTCTTAACACCATTATTTTTAATAATATCAAGTAAAGCAAATAAATGATTAATATGTGAATGAACTCCTCCATCAGAAAGAAGTCCTATTAAATGAATATTAGAATTATTATCTTTAACATGATTAATTACTTTTAATATTTCATTATTATTATAAAAACTTTTGTCTTTAATCTTACTATTTATAAGTTCTAAAGACTGATATACTACTCTTCCTGCTCCTATATTAGTATGGCCTACTTCACTATTACCCATTTGCCCTCTAGGGAGTCCTACATATGTTCCTGAAGCTTCAAGTTCACTATGTGGATATATCTTCCATAATTTATCTAGATTAGGAGTTTTAGCATTATATAAAGCATTATATTTTTTTTCTTTAGTAAGACCTACCCCATCCATAATACAAAGTAATATTTTCTTCATTTATCATCACCTATTTTCCTACCTAATTATATCTAATTATTAATAGTTTTTCAATATATTAGATATAAATTTACATTATTTTATTCTAGTGAAGCCTAAGGTCTTCACTAGCAATTTAGAGCCTATGGTCTCTAAATTGAATTCTTTTTTTGGATTATTAAAAAGTTAGTTCGTTTGGGCGAACTAACTTTCTATAATTACTATAAAAGAAAAAAAGCAAGTTTTTTACTTGCTTACTGGTAATACTGATATACTTCTAGCTATATCAAGTAATTCACTTTTAGATAATTTATCACTAACTACATAGTATTCTATATTATTATCAATCCAATTTACTGAATTATCATTAACTATAGCCACAGTTGAAGCCATTAATTCAAGTTCACCATATGTAGGAACTATTAAATGTTCTTTTTCATAAGTAACTGTCTCTTCAATTAACATAAATGGATTATCACCATCAAATGTAAGAATTAATCTTTCCCCATTATCTTTACTTACCTTCTCCTTATTAGAAAGATAAGTATTAACAGGTAAATACATTGGATAAATAACATCCTCTATTGTACTAGTTTGTTTAGTTTCAGTAGCCTTATCTTTATCAGTATTGGTGTTAGTGTTAGTATTTGTATTGGTGTTAGTATTTGTATTAGTATTATTTTCAGTAGTCTTATTATCATTAGGAGTTTCTTCCTTAACATCTATGATTTCCTTTAAGTCAAAATAATTATCATTAAATTTACTACTTAAATCTATCTTATCAAAATTCATAGTAATTTGCGCAGTTCCATTAGTATCCATAACAGTAACTTTCTTTATATTAGCTTCTTTATCTAGTAGTATTTCTTGTTTAACTAATTTTTCATTATTTGGATAATTCGCCGCTACTACTATCTTATAATTGTCACCATCTTTAGTAAATGTTCTATTTTCATCACTCAAAATATCATCAAGTAATGGTTTAAGTAAATAAACTTGTGAATTATTATAAGGCCAATCACTTTGAAATTTAAAACTCTTGTTAATTCTCGGAGTAACAACATATACTCCATCAGAATTACGAAGAATTACTTGTTCATGATTATTAACCTTATTAGTTAAATTAACCTTATAATTATCTCCCTTAGCATAAGATACTTTAACATCATAAGTATATAAGTCTTCATTATTAACTATCTCTAAAGTACCTTCAATATAGTAAGATTTAGAATTATTAATCTTCTTTTCTAAATCTTTTATAATACTACTTTCACTAGTCTTACCACATCCTGATAATAGAAACACTCCCACTAGTAGTATAAACAAAATTTTCTTTTTCATTAGTCCTCCTTCTTTCTAATCAATTATATTAATTAAAATTTCTAATATGATGAATAAATTAACAATTTTTGTACAAAATAAAAGTAAAAAGGAGGATAATTATATGAATACATTATACAAAATAGCCTTAGCTTTAGGTATTATAGGTTGCATAAACTGGGGATTAGTAGGAATATTTAATTTCAATCTAGTAGAATACCTATTTGGTGATGGAACTCTTCTTACAAGAATAGTCTATATACTAGTATTAATAGCAGGTCTTATTAGTATTGGTATATTTACTAAAGATTTAGATTAAAATTTAAAATTAATATTTATAAGTTATTTTGCATAAAGCAAGATAACTTTTTCTTTATATAAATGTTAATTTTAAATTATTTATTCAAGTTATATAGATTTTTTCCATAATATATAGTATAATTAAATAGGTGATATTTTTGAATATTAGGACAAACTTTAATAGTACATTTGCTAATCGTGGTATGTCATTAGAAAATGATATAAATGAATCAAATAAATACTATGTAGACTATGATATCGCTTTAATATATAAAAAGCCTACACCTATTAGAATAACAAAAACCAATTATAAAAATATGCGAATAACTGATGGTTTCTTTGAAAGTCCATCTACTCTTGATTATAATGGTGTATATAAAGGATATTATATTGAGTTTGATGCTAAGGAAACAAGAAGTAAAACTAGTTTCCCAATAGATAATATTCATAAACATCAAATAGAATATATAAGGAAAGTAATAAAGCATAATGGTATTGTCTTTTTAATAGTAAGATTTTCTACTTTAAATAGAGATTTTGTTATAAGTGGAAAAGACATAATTGACTACATAAATAATAATGAAAGAAAATCTATACCACTATCCTACTTTGAAAATAATACTTATGAAATAGGAATTAAATATGCTCCTAGATTAGATTATATTAAAATTGTTGACAAACTAATAAATGAACATAATAATTAGCATACTATTCATAATAATAACTATTTTAAGTATTATAATTTTCAAAGTAAAAGGATTACTTATATTAATTATTACTTTACCATTATATATTATATACCTTAATTCAAATAAAATAATAGATATCATAAAAAAGAAAAAAGAAGGTAATAATAAAGATAATTTATTAGAAAGAAAGGAAGTTGAATTTGTGAGTTCAAGTAGTAGAAGAGGAAAAGTAAACGACGATAAAAATAAAAAGAAAAAAGTCAAGCCTCAAAATAAAAAACAAGCAAACAAGTCAAGAGACAAAAAAGAAAAAAGTAGTAGTAAAAAGAAAGGTATTGTTAGAAAGATATTAACTATCTTATTAGGATTTGCTATCTTTTGTGTTTTTGCAGCAACGGCATTTATGATTTATATTGTAGTTAGTACATCAAACTTTGATCCTAATGCTTTAGTAAATCAAGATCAAACTGTACTATATGATAAAGATGGTAATGAATTTGCTACGTTAGGTGTTCAAAAAAGAGAATCAGTAACTTATGACCAGTTACCACAAGTTCTCATAGATGCCATCGTAGCTACCGAAGATTCTAGATATTATCAACATAATGGTGTTGACATGGCAAGATTCTTAAAAGCAACCGCATTAAACTTAATTGGTAGAGATGATGCTGGTGGTGCATCTACCCTAACAATGCAAACAGTAAAAAATAATCTTACTAAAAAAGATAGTCTAGAAACAAATAAAATTAAAAAAATAATAAGAAAATTCCAAGACGTATACTTATCCGTATTCTTTATGGAAAAGAAATATTCTAAAGAAGAAATATTAGAATTCTATGTAAATGATAGTTGTCTTGGTGGAAGTATATACGGAGTTGAAGAAGCTAGTAAATATTATTTTGGTAAAGACGTATCTGAATTAAGCCTTCCAGAAGCATCATTAATTGCAGGAATGTATCAAGCACCAAATAAATATAATCCATATAAGAATCCAGATAAAGCTGAAGAAAGAAGAAATACCGTTTTAAAATTAATGGTTAGACATGGCTATATAACTGAAGAAGAGATGAAAATGGCCCAAGCCGTTTCAGTAGAAAGTATGCTAGTGGGTGCTAAAGCTGATACTGATTATCAAGGCTATGTTGATACAGTAATTGATGAAGTAGAAAAATTAACTGGAGATAACCCAGTAGTAGTACCAATGAAAATATATACTGCCCTTGATAGAAGCATTCAAGATGGCATTAATGATGTATTAAATGGAACTTCTTACACTCGTTGGGCAAATGATTCGGTTCAAGCAGGTATCGCCGTAACTAATGTTAACGATGGTACAATTGTAGCAGTAGGAGCAGGAAGAAATCGTGAAGGAAAAAGAACATTTAACTTTGCTACTCAAGCCTATAGACAACCAGGAAGTACAGCTAAACCATTATTTGATTATGGTCCAGGATTTGAATATAATGATTTTTCAACATATACCCTATTCAATGATGAACCTTGGACATATACCAATGGTCCATCAGTAGGAAACTGGGATAATAAATATCAAGGATTAATAACTTTAAAACAAGCTGTTAGTGTATCAAGAAATGTCCCTGCTTTAAAAGCCTTTCAGCAAGTAGATAAAAAGAATATTGCAAAATTTGTTAGTTCTTTAGGAATAGATATTGCCTATAGTACTAAAGATGAAAATTATAAGAAATACGATAATGGCGGAGACAATATATTAAATGAAGCTTATTCAATTGGTGGTATGTCATATGGTGTAACTCCTCTAGAAATGGCTGAAGCTTATGCAAGTTTTGCTAATGGTGGTTACCACATTGAATCTCATGCTGTAATTAAAATAGAATATCGTAATTCAGATGAAACTATAGTAACAAGTGATCTTAAAGAATATCAAAAAGAAAAAGTAATGTCAGACTCAACAGCATACCTTATGAATAATGTCCTTCAGTATGCTGTAGAATATGGTTTCAGTGGTGGTGCTAGAGTTTACGGCTCTACTGTTGCTGCTAAAACAGGTACTTCTAATCTAGATGCCGCTACATGTAAGGCAAAAGGTATTCCAATTGGATCAGTTGGTGATCTTTGGACAGTAGCCTATACTCCAGAATATTCAGTAGCACTATGGTATGGTTATAAAGAAAATGATAGTACTCACTATTTAGGTAGTGCAAGTTATCCAAAAGATGATTTAATGAGTGCTGTGTTTAAAAACATTCCAAAAACTACTAAAAAATGGGAAATACCTTCTTCAGTAGTAGCGGTTACTGTTGAAAAAGAAACATGGCCTGCACAATTAGCAAGTGAATATACACCAGATAGTATGAAAATAACTGAGTATTTCAAAAAGGGAACTCAACCTACTGAAGTATCACAAAGATATGCTAAGTTACCAGCAGTAACAAATCTAAAGAGTACAAAAGAAGGAAGTAATTATAAATTAACTTGGAACTTTAAAACTCCCGATATATTAGACAGTGCATACTTAAGTAAATACTTTAGTAATTCTGTTTATGGTAATCAATCAGCAAATTATCTTCAAGCAAGATTAGATTATAATAATAATACCCTTGGAGGATTTGGATTTGGTATATACAAAAAAACAAGTACAGGTAATCTAGAATTAATAGACTTCATAGATAGCAAAAGTACTGAATATACTTACAAACCAACTTCAAATGGTAGTGTGGATATCATTGTTCGTGCAGAATATAAAAACTTTAAAGATAATGCTAGTGACGAAACAAAAATAACTATCAGTGCCAATAATGTTAAAGAACTAGAGATTTCATTATCAGGTAATGAATCAATATCAGTAACCAAAGGTAACTATAATGAAAAAGGAATAATAGTAAAATATAATGATAAAAATGTAACTCTATTAAGTGATATAACATATACACTAAATAATACCACATACAAATCAAAATCTGAATTAGAAGATGAAATAAATAGACTTGAAGCTGACAAAGAAGTTGAAATAACCTACTCTGCTACATATAATAAGATAACTAAAACAATAACAAGAAAAATAAAAATCGAGGAATAAAAAATTCTTCGATTTTTATTTCTAAAAAAAATAGTTATACAGCTATGTATAGCTATTTTTGATTATCCACTAAATATTTAATAATATTAGATAGATGCATACCATGTGATCCCTTAAATAATACCAAATCTCCATCTTTAAGAAGATTATTTATATATTCGTAAGATTCATTTTCATTGTTAAAATGTTTTAAATTATCATAATTATTATTTTTTAAATATTCATCAGTATACTTAGTTTCATTACCAATAGTAATAATATAATCTAAATCACTATTAAGTAATACCTTACCTATTTCTTCATGAAGATTCTTACTAAAAGTACCAAGTTCCAAAACATCTCCAATTATAGCAATCTTTCTTTTACCTTCTCTTTTAATTAAAAGCTCTAGTGAAGATTTAATAGAATCCAGTGATGCATTATAAGTATCATCTATCAAAGTAGCTCCATTTTTTAATTTTTTAAACTCTAATCTATTACTAGTAAGTTTAAAAGTCTCAATACCTTTTTTAATATTTTCTATATCAACATTACATAATACACCCATTACATAAGCTACTAAAGAGTTATATATAAAAGCAGTATTACCAATATTACATTTAATATTGTTATTATCTATTTTAAACTCAGTTAAATCACTATTAATATCTTTAGCCATATAATCACTATCATTATCTATGCCAATAGTAATAATCTTATTTAAAGACCTTATATACTCAATATTATCATGTAATATATCATTATCATTATTGATAATAAGTGGTCCATTAAGTCCTTCAATTATTTCTAATTTTGCTTTCATTATATTTTCTCTAGAGCCTAAGTTACCAATATGCGCAGTACCTACATTAGTAATTACCGCTATTGTAGGTTTAGCTATATTAGTAAGAAAAGATATCTCACCAAAATTATTCATACCCATTTCAATTACCATAATATCTTCATCTTTTAATCTAAGTATTGTAAAAGGAAGACCAATATGATTATTGTTATTACCTTCAGTTTTAAGTACCTTATACTTAGTGCTAAGTACTGCATATATCATATCCTTCGTAGAGGTCTTACCTACACTACCGGTAATCCCCACTACTGGAATATCATATAAACTTCTTTTATATCTAGCAAGATCTTGTATACATTTCAATGAATCCTTTACTAAAACAATAGTTCTATCCTTATATTCCAAAGGAATATCATTAACATCAATATTATCTAGTATACAAGCCTTAGCCCCCTTTTCAAGAGCATCTTTATAAAACTTATTACCATCAAAAGATTCTCCCTTAATACCAACATAAATATCCCCTTCTTGAATAGTTCTAGTATCATGAGAAAAATTATCAAGTACTAAGTTAATATCACCACATAATAATTTACCATTAAATTTATCAATTATATCTTTTACATAAATCATATATAACACCTACTCATAAGAATCATTAATAATACTATCAATACTAGATAATTTATCATCTATCTCTTTTAAAGATACTGCACTCTTCTCTACCTTAATTGAAGTCTTATCTTCCTTTTCCTTATCATTATATGTTTCCATACCTTTAATATTATAAGAAGATAATATTCTATCTTTGATTACATAAGAACCATTACTATATCTATCCATAATAGGAATCTCTGTAATCTTAACTTCTTTAGTATAATTATCAGATACAATACCAATTAAACTCTTAGAGTCTTCAATATAAACACTAATAACCCTACTAGGATTACTCTTAATTACCTTCATAAGAAGTATTCCTCTCTTAGCTCTTGAAGTCTTTTCAAATTCTAATAATTTAACCCTCTTACCAGTACCCTTATCAGTAAGTATTGTAATATATTCACTACCTGCATTAAATAGTATTCCACTAACTACATAATCATCTTTTAAGTTAATAGACTTAACACCAGCAGCCTTAATTCCTACTACTGGAACCTCACTAACATCATACCATAGTCCATAACCACATGAAGTAGCAATAAATATTTCACTATCACTAGAGTCAGTAACACTAACTATTTCATCATCATCTTTAAGATTCATCATCTTAATAGGTTTACTATATCTCTGTGCTTTAAATTCATTAAGTAAAGTTCTCTTAATCATACCATTCTTAGAAAAACTTGTAATATATTTTTCTTCATCAAAATCACTTACAAACATAGAATGTACTATTTTTTCATCATCCATTAATGGTATAATATTACTAATATGTTTACCTAAATCCTTCCATTTACATTCAGGTATATCATATACTGGTAAATATAAATAATTACCTAAATTAGTAAATAATAACATCACATCAGTAGTATTAATATTATACATACCAATAGTATAATCATTTTCTTTGAGTAATGTATCCTCTCCATTAGAAGAACTATAACTTCTATAAGGAACTCTCTTAATATATCCCTCATTAGTAACTACTACTACTACTTGTTCTTTAGGTATCATTCTTGTAGTATCAACCTTAACATCAGCAGCCTCATCCCTAATCTCTGTTCTTCTAGGAATAGCATACTCCTTCTTAATCTTTCTAAGATCATCTTTAATAACTGAATTAAGTTTCTCAGGACTAGTTAATATTTCCTCATATAACTTAATCTTTTCTGCTAATTTTTTCATTTCTTCCTCTAAAGTAACAATATCAGTATTAGTAAGTCTATATAGTTGTAAATTAACTATAGCCTCAGCTTGCTTATCAGTAAATTCATACTCCTTAACCAAATTAATAATAGCATCAGCCTTATTCTTACTTCTTCTAATTAATGCAATAACTTCATCTAATATAGATATAGCTTTAATTAAACCTTCCATAATATGATAACTTGCTCTAGCGGTCTTTAAATCATATTCTGTACCTTTATATACAATCTCTTTTTGATGAGCAATATAAGCATCTAATATTCCAAGTAAACCAAGTTGCATAGGTCTACGATTAACAATAACAACATTATTAAAGTTATAAGATATTTGTAAATCAGTATTCTTATATAAATAATTAAGAATATTATTAGCATCAGCACCTTTCTTTAAGTCAATAGCAATTTGTAGTCCTTCTTTATCTGATTCATCTCTTACTTCTACTATACCATCAAGTTTTTTATCTAATCTTACTTCATCTATTTTACGAACAAGTAAAGATTTATTAACATCATAAGGAATCTCATTAATAATAATCTTATTCTTATCAATAACAGCTTTAGCTCTTATATATATTTTTCCTCTACCAGTTTCATAAGCTTGCTTAATACCATCTAAACCAAGTACTATACCACCAGTAGGAAAATCAGGTCCTTTGACATAATTCATTATTGTATCAAGTCTACTATTAGGATTATCTATTCTAAATATTGTAGCATCAATAACTTCGCCTAAATTATGCGGAGGCATATTAGTAGCATAACCAGCACTAATACCAGTAGTACCATTTACAAGTAAATTAGGAAATCTACTTGGAAGTACTGTGGGTTCTAATAATCTATCATCGTAGTTAGGAGCCATAGGTACAATACCAGTCTTATCAATATCTCTTAGAAGTTCTCCAGCTATTTTAGAAAGTCTTGCTTCAGTATAACGACTAGCGGCAGGACTATCTCCATCAATAGAACCATTATTACCTTGCATCTCTATTAAAGGAGCTTCATTCTTCCAAGGCTGACTCATTCTAACTATAGCCTCATAAATAGAACTATCACCATGTGGATGATAATTACCCATTACCATACCAACAGCATTAGCACTCTTTTTAGTAGGCTTATCATAAGTATTATGTTCTTTATACATTGAATATAATATTCTTCTTTGTACAGGTTTTAATCCATCTCTAACATCAGGAATAGCTCTATCTTGAATAATATATTTAGAATATCTTCCAAAACTCTCACCCATTATATCCTCTAAAGAATAATCATATATTCTCTTAATAATTTCTTCCATATATTTACCACCATACCAATTATATAATATTTTTCCTTTATTTTCAAGGAATTATACACCTTATTTACATTTATATTCACTATAAGTCTTAATAAATTAAGTCTTATTAGTGTTTATTTGAGCCAATAATATTGTCTCAAATAAATATATCAACCATATCTAT
>ERZ779956.213-NODE-213-length-36602-cov-4.013681_pt1 | contig 36602 bp, 58 predicted proteins | sample MGYA00511940_ERZ779956 | MGnify/ENA primary metagenome ERZ779956 (study PRJEB29588, sample SAMEA2154992) | human gut metagenome | biome: human gut; feature: human-associated habitat; material: faeces | place: Denmark | collected 2008/2010 ...
AATAACCGCTACCTGAAAATGGTAGATATATTGAGTTTAGAATTAATCTTTCAAAAGAAAATAACCCCCTATATATACTAAAGTATATACAACTCCCCCTAAAAGAAAATATTTTCTTAATAAGAAAAAGTGACGAAAATGTTTTTAAATATGGTATAATATAAGTAGGGAAGGGGATAAGTAAATGAGTTTAGAGAAAGAATTAGATATCGTAGATGAGATGAAAGAGATTAGAAAGAACGCAAAAAAGTTCGGTATTGAATTAGAATTAGTAAAAGATAGTATTTTATTTGATGAAGATGTATTAGATGTAATTGTTATTAATGTGAGTAAAGGAAATAATACTTTAACAGAAGTAGCCGTACCAAGTGAAGTAAGTAAAGATGATATTATCCTAACAGTAAGACAATTATTAATGATTATGGTGGATGAGGAAGTATTTAATAAAGCGGTTACTAAGGAGGTAGGAGATGTACATAGAGGAATATTTAAGAAATAGATTACTCTACAATAATACAAAGAACTATAAGACTTTATGTAGAGTAGCTAAGTGGGTAGAGAGTTCTGGTGATTGTGAAGTATATGTATATGAAGATTTTAATGAAGATAGTAGAACAAATAAACAATTCTATAGAATAGATATTATAGGTAATGATAAAGAAATATATACTAGAACTAATATTATATTTGGATGGTTAGTAGCCCACTTTGTGGAAGATATGAAGAGAGTAAAAGAAAATGTTGAAGCACGAGCTTAACTTTACAGATGAGAACTTGTTTAACTGGATAGATTTATTTGTAGATATAAACTATATCAAATCAAGAAAACGTCTCTCCCCTCAAAGGTTAAAAGAATTGTTAAAGAAGAATATAATGAAGTCTTGTAAATAAGTTCACTACCATTACTACATAAGGATTTAAGACGGTTAATGAAATTAAATTTTAAATAACTAAAAGGTAGTTAAAATAGACTTCAAGCCTTATGTAGTATGAGAGAGAGCTAAATTTTTTAAAAAGGCGGATGTGGTATAATTATAATAGAAGTAAAATTCTCAAAATACCTTTCCTCCTTTATGGTAGATAATGACTAGTTAAGGTTAGAGAATTATCCTTAACTTTTTCTTTTTTAGGAGTATGTATGAGTTTAGACGCAACCCATCAAAAGTTCATAGACTTTTATCTTCAATCCTATAGCCCAGAGCTTGCAGCTATCAAGGCTGGTTATCCAAAGGAGGAAGCTTTAAGTATAGGGATTGACCTACTGGCTAATGATGAGATAGCGGAAGCAATATCAGTAAGAGAAGCTCAACTTGATAAAGCAGCAGCTAATATGAAGATGACAAAAGAAAAACTCCTAAGGACTTTATACTACCAATATTCACAAGCGGTTAAGTTTAACAAGACTACAGACGCTCTGAATATTCTGGAGAGGTTAGCTAAGTGGAGTGGATTACAGCCTGATGAGTTGGTTATTAACCCCGTTAATCTGGTTATTAATAATGTAGAGGAAGGTAAGATATAAAGCGTTTAACCGCCACAGGGCTCTTAAAAATCCGCAATTGAGATGAGTGGTCTACACGGTGACTAGGGACTGAGGTAGCTAGGAGAGATAGGGTACTAAGGGTTTTTGGGACTGTCAGGAGAGACTGAACCTATCCCCCTGTACAGGGTAAGACATAAAGGAGGTGATGATTGATAGATGAGTTATGTTGTTAATTTATTACCAGCACAAAAAGAGTTTTGGGAAATTCCCCACAACTATGACAGGGACGTGGCTCTCTATCAATGACCTTGGAGGTTTTGGAGCGGGAAAAACTTGGTGCGGAAGCCTTCTAGGTATAACACTAGCTTTAAAGTATGCTGGTATTAAAGGATTAGTCGGAGCACAGACATTACCTCTTTTAAGAGACACAACACTAGCTACATATTTTGAACACTTAGATAAGTTAGGATGTCCTTATACTTATTTAAAGAGTGAAAGTAGATTAGTATTCCCTAATAAATCTGAAATATTATTCAGGTTCTTAGAGGAAGATAGCAAACTTAAATCTTTAAACTTAGGTTTTATTGAGATAGAAGAAATGAGTGATACCCCTGAAAGTACATTTAGGATGTTACTCTCACGTCTACGTCAAGAGAAGAAACCTGAATGGGGGAAAGATTTTAAGTATAGATTATTTGGTCACACAAACCCCCAACAATCTTTAGGATGGATATATGAGTATTTTAAGAAAAACCCACAACCTAATTATAGACGTATTATTGCTCCCACCGCTCAAAACATATATTTACCTGCAGGGTATCTTCAATCGCTAAAAGAGGTTTACTCTGATGAGTATTATAGAATAAATGTTTTAGGTGAGGATTGTAGCGAAACAGATACGCTAGTTACAAAAGGTTTCAATAAAGAAGTTCAAGTCCGTAGTGATTTAAGACTAGACAAGAGTTTACCAATCCATATTACCTGCGACTTTAACGTAGACCCTATGTGTTGGTATATAGCTCAAATTAAAGATGGTAATATATATTATCTTTATGAAGTTGTTAGAGAGAATACAACTACAGACGCTACAGCACAGGACGTAGCCGAACTACTTTATGATTGTAAACATTTACCAATAGAGATAAACGGAGACGCTTCTGGTGATTTTAGAACTACTAAAGGTGTTGATTATGTTTACTTACGTAATAACTTAGAACGTAACGGTTTTAAGAATGTTAGTTTGAAGGTAACCCATAAGAACCCTCCGATTGAATACAGGATATCTTGTTGGAATAATATGATTAAAGGTGCTGGTGATACCCACCATATCTTTATTCACGAACAATGTAAATATTTAATTTACAATATTGAGAACCTAGAAGTTCAAGCTGGTACAAGTAAACCTAAGTTACCAACTGCTTCAAGGATTAAGAGCGATAGCAAGGCTAAGTTCTTAGGACACCCAATAGACGCTGCAAGTTATCTTGTATGTTTATATTTTCCAGTTAAACGTATGACAGTAGATAACTTTAAAGACCAATCAAAGAATATGGGTGTCGATATATTTGGTGGTAAGTACGATAAGAGATTAATATAGGAGACAAAACCTTGGTGAGTTTTTTCTATAAGGCAAATAGGAAAGTAAGATTAACTCCTGAAAAGAGAGATACAATTTCAAGTGAAATTAATAACCTTTTCAAATCTTACTATACTGATTTAGAAGTACCGAAGGATGAGACAGCAGCTCTACTTAATGAGTTGTATCCTTCTTTGAAAACTAATTCAGATAAGATTAATAAGATACCTAGTATCTATGAACAATATAAAACTTATATGAGTGCTTTACACAGAGCTTGCTATCCTAGCTTAGAAGCTATCGTAGATATTAGAGGTTTAGACTTAAGAAGTAATGATTTAGCAGGTACTTACAAAGCAAGTCTTATCTATGATTGGTATAATATAGATTTAATCTCAACACTAGATAAAGTGCTTGATGATTGGGTTAAAAAAGGTGAAGCTGCTTTATATGTTTGCTGGAAAGAAGAAACTGTACAGATAGAACAGGATGTTCCAGTAGTTGAGTATGATGTAGAGAATATGATACCTAAGCTTTCTACTGAAACAGTTAAGAGAGATTTACAAACCTTCAAGGCTGTAGATGTAAAAAGGATAGACCCATTTAATCTATACTTCGATAAATCCCAAGTAGATAACTGGGAGCACTGTCGTAAGATATACAGAGACTTTGTTCCTGTTGAAACAGTGTTAGCTAATGAGGGATATAATCTAACTAAAGAAGAACGTAAAGATATTAGAGAGCTTGTATATAAATCTAACAAACAAAACAAAAACCAATATGAAACTAAGATAGACGAGAATACTAAAGTATACGGTTCTACTGTTGAAGTATTGGAATTTGAAGGCGATTTTATTGACCCTGATACTTGTGAAGTACTTTATAATATGGAAGCTACAGTAGTAGCTGGCAAGTATCTAGCAAGATTTGAGAAGTCAAGTAAACCTCAAACATCTATTATTTGGGGAGCATATCTTAAAAGGCCAGATACAGGTAGAGGTCAATCTCCTTTAACAATCCCTTCAATATTAAACGCTGTACAGAATATGTGTGCGGATATAATGATGACATCTTGGAAGCTAAATACTTATCCAACATTCTTAGCTCCTAAAGGTGCATTACCTCTCTACACAGATGTACAAGCAGGAAGAGTCGTAGAATATGAACCAGATATGATGAGTGGGGCTACGCCTACTAAGTTAGATTTTACTTCTGGGTTAAGAGGATTTGAGTTCTCTGATTTCTTCCAAAGAAAGATGGAGAACTCAACAGGTATTAACCAGTATATGCAAGGTGCTAATGATGGTAGTGTAAGAACTGCTAGTGAAGCAAGTTATATTCATAGTGGTGCTACAATGAGAATGGCAGAAGAGTCTCACCTATTTACCCACAACATAATATACAAGTTGGTTAGGAAGTATGCTTTGTTTAAAAAGGTATATGATACTGGTAATATTGAAATACCAGTTGGCCCTAATCAGTATGCTAAAGTAACAGATGAAGTAAGAAATGGTAATTACTACTTTATCATTGGGGGTAGCCAGTCTGCTGTAGAGAGAGATGGTGAAACCCAAAAGTTGTTTAACCTATTAGGTAGTCCAGTATTCCAATCATTATCTGCTGTACTAGACCCAGTTACCGCAGCAGAGTTTATGAAGTGGATATTAAATAGAATGAACTTCCAAGACACTGACCAAGTGATGGAACTAATGACACTTAATGGACAGCTCTATAAGATAGCAGCTCAACTAGGAATTTCTAACAGTAGCTTTGCTGGATTTAGAAATGATATGTTAGCTAGGTTCCCAGAGCAAGTACCTAATATAGTTAATCAAATGTTGGCAGAAAAAAGAGCAAATGAAATTCAACAATAAGGAGGAAAGATGAATTACGAAATGGCTCAAAGAGTTAAAAAAGAAAGACGTTCTGAAAACACTAAACAGGAAGAACTAAAAGCAAAAGCAGAGAAAGAGAAGTTTGAAGAAGCTAAGCGCTTTATTGAAACTAGAAAGATATTTGCAGACCTACTTGAAGGTAGAGAAGATTTGTTTAAACAATGTAGGGAGTTCTTAATCCTTAATACTTTAATCCCAGAGATAGGGATGAATGATTTAGTAGATGCTAAGTTTGCTGCTGGTTACAGGCTGGCTCTTGAAACAATAGAAGCTGTAGCTAAACAGTACAAGACTTATCTAGAACGTTATGAAGAATTGAGACCAAACAAATAAGGAGGAAAGTAAATAATGTCAGAAGAAATTACAAATGTTAATACGGTACAACAACCAACCACAACAGAAGGACAAACTGGGGCAGCGCCAGCTACCCAAGAAAACTCAATGGTTAATGTTAGTACAGAAAACAATACAGTAGATAATGTGCAGCCTACTGTAGGGGAACAAGTTGAAAATGCACAAGCTACAGATATTACTGATAAGTTTGTAGAACCTAAACAAGATGTAAATGTGGAAGCTTTACAAAAACAAGTTCAGGAATATCAAGCAAAAGAGCAAGAGACAAGAGAACTGTTAAGCCGATTAGGTACTGATGGTACTACAGATATTCAAGTCTTGGAAGCTATCAAACAACGTGATATAATTGATAACCAAGCTCAACAAGCTTACGTAAAGCTTTGTAATAAGTATGGTGTTGATTATAGAGCAGAGAATATTGAAGCTTCTGCTAAAGCTCTTAAAGAAAAAGACCCACAAGCTTATTATGATTTACAGTATGAACTAGGGCAACTGGATAGTATTGTAAATGAAAAGAGAGGGGTTATTGATAATTTTATAACACAGAAACAAGTTCAAACAAGTTTTAATAAGTATGGACAATTACTTAATGCTAGTCCAGCTTTAAAACAACAATTGAACTCTTATCTGAATACAGTACCACTAACTGACCCTGTTAATCAAATAGATACCTTTATGCAAATGGCTACAGCTATTCAGCGTGAAGCTATTGAGATTGGTAAGATACTTGCTCAACAGCAAGCACAAGCACAGTCTCCAGCTAACGTACTAAACAATAGCGTAATGGCTCAACAAACTTCATACGCTGCTACTCCTCCAAAGACTTGGACTAGACAAGAGATAGCTGCTATGAGTGATAAAGAATTTGCTAAGTATGAAAAAGAGATTGATAGGGCGGTACGAGAAGGTAGAGTAATTTAATACGAAAGGATAAAACAATGACCGATATTACCCCAACTAATACAATCTCTGCTATGATACCAGAGGTATATGCCAAGAAACTAGCAAGACAAAATAAACAATATACTAGATTTATTGAAAGAAACTGTAACCGTAACTGGGAAGGCGATATCAGAGGATTTGGCGATGTAGTTAATATCGCACTTCCTAAAGCAGATAACATCTCTGTTGCTATTACTGCTGATACAACTGATGTATGTCCTGTAGCTGTTGGTGTAACTGCTGATAACTTGAAATTGACTATCAATAACGTAGCAACTTTCTCTATGAAGTTCTCTGATACAGAACAGGTACAATCACAGTTCAATCTTCTTGATGGTTATGGTGCATTAGCTATGCAGAAACTTGGCGACTTGAAAGATAAACAAGTTATGAAGTACGTTATCCAAAAAGTTGTTACTGCTGGTACTAACCTAATCGGTACTGCTGCTGCTCCACAGGCTGTAACTAAAGATGATATCTATGATTATGTAGTTGACCTTGCTGTATTTCTTACAGAATCAGGTGCATTAAATGGAGATGGTTACTACACATTTGCCGGTAATGAAGAGGAACCTGAATACTTAATGCCTGTTCTTACAGTAACACCTAAGATATTTGGTCTTATGTTGAAATCAACTCAACTTACTCACCCGACTGCTGCTGGTGATGAAGTTGTTAAACGTGGTGAACAGAGTATGATGGGTGGATTTGAAATTGACAAAAACACTGTACTTGCTAAATTCACTTCTACAGATATTACTGATTTGGCAGATGGCGCACAAGTTTGTATCGCTTCTACTAAGATGGCTACAACTTATGCTAACCAACTTACTAAAGTAGAAAAACTGAGAGACCCTGATTGCTTCGCAGATATCGTTCGTGGTATCGAGCTTTATGGTTTTGAAGTAATTCACCCGGAAGCTGCTGCTGTAGCATTCTTTAACATTGGCGCTGCTGCTAATACTTCGCTATAGGGGGTAAAACCTCTATAGCTCTTGTTAATTTAAAGATGGAGTAGATTAATGGGTAAAGGAAAAAATTATTTTGAATTATGTAACGATATTCTAACAGAGTTATTCTATGAAAAGATAGCTACATTTGAAGAGTTAGATACGTTACCAGAAGGAATTAAAGTTAAGCAAGACCTTAATAATGCTTTATCTTTTATTTGTAATAATGAAGAAAGAGCTTGGAAGTTTAGAGAGGTAAGTAGATTTCTACAGCTAGTAGCAAAGCAAGGTGCTTATCCTCTAGAGAATGGCTTTATTAAATACCTAAGATATGCTGATATGCCTATAGTATTAAGCTATATTGAAGGTCACGAGTACTTAGCTTATGCAGAAGGAATGCCTTTGAATTACTGGATGGATGATGGAGAGATTAATCTTTATCCTGTACCAAGCGCAGACCAGAATGGTAGATTAATTAAGGTAAGCTTATTAACTTACGACTATGCTAAAGATAAATGTGGTGTAGCTAAACCTTTAATGGAATATGAGACTGATGAACCTATTATCCCAGCTCATCATAGAGATATACTTAAATGGAGAGTATGTTCTGACTGGAGAGGAAGCGTTAATGACGCTAAGGCTGCATTCTATGAAAGGAAGTATAAGAAAGCATACGCTGCATTATGTAACGACCAAAGATTAACAAGTGGTTATCCTGCTGGATTTGATATAATGCCTTCAAATAACACAGCACAGAATGCTATAATGAATGCGTTTTACAACCCTAGAACTAGGAGAATTATTTAATGGCTGGAACTATTTCATACTTCAACCTAACTGGTGGACTTAATACAATTCAAGGATTGGGTACAATTAACCAGACTAACAAACGTACCGAAAGTCCCGATATGAAGAATGTTGAGTATTATAAACTTGGTGGTTTAATTACTATGAATGGTAATACTCAATTCGGAGATACTTTTGATAGTCCAATCTCATTAGGTTATGAATATATATATGGTAATACCAAACATATGATTGTTGTTACTACCAATAGTGAAGTATTCATATACGATAAAGTATCTGGGAGCTTTAAATTAATCTATAAATTTGAAAACAAAAACACACGTCATAGTATCTGCTCTTTTAATAATGGTATTGTTATGAGTAACGGTATTGATGATTTAGTCTTCTACCAGTATGGAAGAAAGGATTTAATAGCAACCAGCGTAAGTACAACAGGTGCTAATAATAAAGTTACTGGCACTAATACAAAATTCCTCACAGAGCTGTCTGTAGGTGATTATATCATACTTGGAAATGATGATAATACATTTGATAATAAATATAGAATAGTCTCAATAGAAAGCGATACAGAGCTGTCTCTAGATAGAAATTATCCTACTGCACAAACTTCTGTAGCTTTATATCTTAGTGATTTATCAGCTTGTAATGCTGTATTTAAAACACAAGGAGAAAGTCCTGTAGAAACTGACGTAAGAGGTTTAGCCTTAAACTCTTATAATGGTAGAATATTCGTAGGTGGTACTGATGGTATTCTGTATTATTCAGAGGTAGGACTTATCCATGGATGGTCACAAGAGTTTGGAGCTGGTGCTATTCCAGCGTTCTATGATGATAACTCTGACTTTACAGCACTAGGATTATTTGATAAATACTTAATAATCTTTAAGAGAGAAAGATGTTATTTACTGGATGGAAATGATGTTAATGATACTAACTGGACAGTAACACCTTACTCTTTGTATACTTGTGATAGTCAACAATCTTGGATAGACGCTGATAGTTCCCTATTAGTATATTCAAGAAATGCTGGTGGTATTTATCCTGTATTAAAGCGTACAATATATAACCCTATCTTTCAAGGTAGTGAGTTGTCAATGAAGATTAGAGATAGTTTTCAGTTTATCAATGAAGCTAGATTTGATTATATATTCCCAGTATATCATCCAGAAAAGAAGTACGTTATGTTTTATGTGCCGTTATTAACTGGTAAAGGTTCTAATACAGCATTTATTTATGATGTTACTTCTAAGACTTGGCTAAAAAGAGAAGTACCTCAAAATGTTACGATAGCTTTTAGGTTTGATAATGAAATCTATATAGGTACTACTGATGGTAAAATTCTTAAAGAGTTTTCTGGTTTAACTTTTGACGGAAGTCCTATTGAATTCTACTGGAAGTCACCTTCATTTACATTCGGACAAGGTACTAACTTCTTATCAGCTAGAGAGTTTAGAATAAAGATGAGTGAGGAATATACCAATAACTTTAGGGTAAGAAACTCTAGGGATGGTAAGACTACTTATACCGAAAGAAAGATAAACAGTAATGAGAATGCTTTTATTGGTCTTGTATGGGATGTAGACGAGAATACAGAAAGTATTACAGATACCGTATGGGATGAAGATAGTTGGGTAGTAAGTAGTTATATTACTAAACGATTTCCTTTAATGAACCAGATATTTCAGACTATGAGTGTTGAGTTTTACGGTAATGTTTTAAATGAAGCTATGTGTATTTATGGGTTTGAAATAGATGGGGTACAATTAGAGGAAGTACCTTGGTAAAATATGGAGATTAAATAATGGGTAAGAAAACACCTTCAAGACCACAGTATGAGCAATTAGCTGATACTCCGTGGATTACAAGAAATAGAGAATTAAATACTAATTCTTATGCAAATCTTAATACTGCTCTTAATGATTTCCAGAACTTTAATGTAAACAATAATGACTATTATCAATCAATAGCAGACGCTTATACTAATGCTCAATGGAATGATTTAAATAGAGCTTATACTCAACAGGCTAATCAATTAGCAGCTAGAGAAAGACAAAGACTAGGTACATCAGGTGCTAGTTCATCCGCTTACAATACAGATAGTCTCAATAGAAACTATGATTACTTAGCAAGTCAAGTAGCTGCTAACACTGCTAACCAATATAATAATTTAGTTAATCAAGCTTACAATAGAGGATTAGCTAATATTAATCTCTACAATACTTTGTTCAACAATTCAGGTACTGAAACTCAAAGAGTAGATGAAAACAACTGGAAGATAAGATTACAGAACCAACAGAACAAATGGTTAGATGAGGTTGATGACGCTAATAGCGGTTTTAATATTGGTGGTGCTTTAACAGGTGCATTATCTGGTGCTACCTCTGGATTTGCTATGGGTGGCCCTTGGGGAGCATTAGGAGGAGCTGTAATAGGTGGAGCTACTGGAGGTTTTGGAGGTAGTAACCAGTCCAGTTCAACACTAGGAGGACAAGCAGGAGGCTTCTTAAATACCTTAAGTAATAATGTTAATACATCTAGAGCTGCTAACTCGATAGGTTCTAACATAGGAGCTAACTTAGCCAATAATTACTTTGGTTCTAGTTCTGGATTGAACCAATCACACTTACAGGATAATATAGGGAACTTTGATTTCGTTAATGATATATGGGGGAGTTACGCATAATGGCAACAATAGAATGGTTATATGATAATTACAAATCAAGATTTCCTGATGGTAGACCTGACCAGTTTCTTAATTTAATGAAAAGGAACTTTCCTAAACAATACAATCAGGCTAAACAATATATAGAAAGAATGGCTAAACAAATAGAAGAAGTTGTAGAAAGAACTACAGAACAACCTAAACAAGAAAAACCTAAACAGTCTACCAAGAAAGTATCCACCTCTAATACCAACATAAATAAAGATTTAGATACCCTCTATGGTAATCAAGATAATAAACCCAAGCTTGATGATATTAAACAAAAGGTTGGTGGTGCTACTAAGTCAGCTCCTAAAGCAACTCCTAAAGCTGGTGGTGTATTAAAAGGTGTAGGTGGCAAGGTTGCTCCTGCTGCTGGTATAGCATTAGAACTTCCTTCTTACTGGAAGAATGTTACTGATGAGAATGCTGACTGGATGTCTCGTTCATTAGATACCTTAGGCTTATTAACTAAAGGTGGGTCTATTATAGCTGGTGCTACTGGTGTAGGATTACTTCCTGCTGTAGCTGGATATACGGGTGGTGCTGGATTACAAAAAGCAGCAGGAGATATTAGAAGTAGAAACGCAACTGATAAACTTCTAGCTAAAGATAGTCTAAAACCTTTAACTCCAGAAGAACAACAAAGATATAATCAGTATATTATGAACAATCAAGATAAAATGATTGCACAAACAAAACAACAGATGAAGGACTTAGATGGGATTAGGAAGTTTTATGAAGGTGCTGAACAAAGGTTGACCGCTACTGAAAATATGTTAGATACTCCAGAAACGCCACAATCAATTTTAAGCGGTGTTAATTTTAATGGGAATGTAAATACACCTAAAACTAATTTACCCCCTGTTAAAACGCAATCTGGAGCGTCTGGTAATATTTCTAATAATGTTCCTGTACAACAAAATAATACGGTGGATAAAATTATGGCTAATAATATAAATAGAAATAATACTTTATTAAATGATATAGTAGGTATTTCAAATGTTATTAAAGGAGCTCAAGCTGGTTATCAACAACCTAATGTTGGTGTTACGCAAGATGAAGTTAATGCTTACTTAAATGCACTAGAACAAGCAGGTCAAAACTTAACAAGACAAAACCAATTTATCCAAGATTATAGAAATGCTGTAGCTGCTGATGATAGAGCATTAAGACAAGCACAATTTAATGATGCGTTGCAAGATGTAACAAATAAGTTACAAATGCCTAGCCAAGTATCTTGGGTGTCCCCAGAAGGTCAACTAAGAACTATTAATGTTGAGACTAACGCAAGTCCTGCTAATAACGTAGCTAATCTAAAAGCACAACCAACTAATGTAGAGAGATTAGCAAAGGATTACCAACTATCATCTAACTTAGCTGCTGCACAGAACGAAGCTCTACAAAAGAGAGCTGAATTAGCTAGTGCTATAAGGTTAAGTCAAGAGACTGGGCTACCTCTTAATATAGCAGCTAATATGACAGGTACTGATTATGTTAATTACCTTAAACCAATTCAAGAAACTCAACAGAAATTAACTACGCAAGGTACACAAGGTATTATTGATTTAATTAAACAAGAAAGAAATAATATAGCTACTGCTGAAAGAGAAAATGCTAAAGCTATTTCAGACTTAACTACTGAACAGTATAAACAACTTAATGAAAATCAAAGAGCTACTCTTGATAACTGGATGGATTATAAGATTGCTCAAATAGATAATGCCACTAAGTTAGATGTTGCTAGACAATTAGGTGTCAACTCACAAGACCTAGAGAAGTTAAAACAATCAGACCCGTTAGCAGCTATGAAGATTAAAGCTCAACTTATTGAAGCTGCTACTTATTATAACGACCCAATAGGTCAAACAATGTTGAAGGATGTATACGCTCAATTATATCCTGAACAACAAACTGAACAAAACCCTACTGGTATGACTAGAGACCAGTTAGAATATTGGAGACAATTTAAGTAAGGATTTATTAGATGGTTGAATTTAATAGACAAGAAGCTATAAAGGGTGCTATAGAAGGTGGACAATCTATTGCAGATATTAATAGAGGTTTATCCTCTATAGGTCAAGCCCCTTTAAGTGAATATGAGCAAACTCTTATTAATAGAGACAGATACGGAATGAATGTTGCTCAAAGATTTGGTGCAGGTGCTAGAAACTTTGCAGCAGGTCTTGCAACTATTCTCGGTAGTCCGTATGTATATGCTACTAATGAAAACTTTAGAGATACTGTTAATCAGAATGTAGCTAACTATGCAGGGCAAGTAGCACGTGGTGAAACTAATGTAGTAAATGACTTTGCTAATATGGTATTATCTCCTTATGGTGTTACTACAGAAGGTATAGTTAATAACCCAATACAATCTGCTAAGACCGCTGTATATAACGCAGGTGCTGACCCTTTTAATGCTGTGTTGGATACTATCACATTAACTCCTAAAGGTAGTATAGCTAAGGCAGCCTCTAAGTTAGATAATATTACTACAGTTAGACCTATTAGAGAAGCTTTGTTACCTACTCAAAGAGAAAGAGAAATAAATAGTATCCTCAATATCGGAGACTTGGATGTAGGTAAAAGAGCAGCGAGACAGAACTTTAAAGCTGCTGACCTTGCCAACAGAAAAGGAATTGATAAAGCTGTAGAGGGTTTAACTACTGGTAAATGGGATGAGAAGTATATAGACTTAACCCAAGAACTTAAAGCCTACTCAGATGAGATAGGTAAAGAGCTAATAGACTTAGGAGTAGACCCCACCTTTATCAAGAACACTGCAATAGGACAGTTTGTTTTAGAAAATCTAGACCCTAGTAGAACAAAGAATGTGTATCTACAGAATATACAAAAAGCTATTGAAAATCCTACAAAGGAAAACCTAGCTAATATTGGAACTACTCAAAAGACTTTAAATGAGTTGGTTCAAAGAGGAACTAAACTATACGATGAAGGTAAGATAGCTCCTATTACTCAAAGAGGTTTATTTAAAGCTGGGGATAAAACCTTAGTTGATTTAACTGATATAGGTAAAGGCTTATCAACAGAGAGAGTTTATGGTTATGGTACTACTCAAGAAGTAGCAAGTAATTTAGATAGAGGTTACAGACAGTTAGTATCGGAGATAGAAAAAGCTAAACAAGCTCAAATATCTTTTGAAACTCTAGCAGAGAAGTTTGGCAATAGAATTAATAAAGCTGACGCTGCTAAGATAAGTAAGAATGAAGTAGTTATATCTCCAAGAGAATTTAAAGACGGGGTTAAGACTTTATTTAATACTGGTAGACAAAGTGAGATAGGTAACTTCACTAAGCAATTATCACAAGGTGGAAGTCCTTCTACTTTAAAGAAGTATGCTAATGATTTATACGTAGTACCTAAGAGAGACCTAGAAGCCTTTACAAATAGGGTTAGAGGTCTTGACCCTAATAGTACAGTAGGAAAGATTTCTGCTGCTGTTAAACCGTTAATGGGTGCGTTTAAATCAAGCGTATTGGTTAAACCTCAATACATTGTAGGTAACAGAGCTGGCAACTTTGCATTAGGTAGTATAGGTGGTGCTGATTATATTAGTGCATATAGACCTTCACTACAAAAGTATTTACCAGAATACCTGTTAACATCTACAACATATAAAGGGTTAGCTCCATTATTTGAAGATGTCCCTCTTGCTACTACCTTTAAAGATGTAACTAGAGAATTTAAACAATCAGCAAACTTATTAACTAATCCTAAGAGTACATTTGCTCAAAGATTACAGGGTGCTGGTGGTATAGTTAAATCCTCACAAGACTATTTAGCTAGACCATTATTCCAAGCTGAAAGTACATTAGAAACTTTTGATAGAGCTGCTGTGTATTTCAATCAAGCTAAGAAAATGTCTAAAGAGTTGAAGATAGATGTTGATACTCTACTTGATAGAAGTCTTACAGACCAGAATATACAAAGACAATTGATTGATAGAACTAACTCTGTGTTAGGGGATTATGTAGGTAAGAACTATTATATCTCTCCTGAGTTGCACGAGCTTGGTGCATTATCATTCCCATTCTATAAAGTAGCTACTACTTCTAAGGATGTGTTAGTAAATCAATTAAGAGATAACCCTTTAAGACTTCAAGCCTTTGCTAGAAACCCTGCAAGGATTGGTAATGAATTAGAACAATTTGATGTGACGGTAGGACAACAACCAGATGATAGAGATATAAGAGGTGGGTTGACTGTTAAACCTACATATACAAAACGCTTCCCAGCTCAAAAGGTTTACTTCGACTACCATCCTCTATCAGCTCCATTCCAAACATTAAGTAATATATTACCTACTGGTAAGGCTAACGAACCATCCGGAATTTCCGGAGCGTTGGATATGTTGAGTGGTAATATCAATCCATTAACAGGATTATTTAATGCTATGACAGGTAAGGACGCTTGGGGTAATCCAGTTGTAGGTTCTAATAGTTATGTTGTAAATGGTAAAGTAATAACTCTTGATAATAATGGTAATCCAATTCCTCAAAAGGAACCTGATGTATTAGGTGGGTTTACTGGATATTTGTCAAGAAACTTTAGTCCAGTAGCTACATTCTTAAACCAAGCATTATTACCAACGATAGCCACAAGAAGTGGACAAGTATATTATCAACCAACTAACAGAAGTATATTAGGTCAAATTGGAGATAATCGGATACCTTATCTAATGGAAGGTAACCCTAATAAACCAATACTTACTCCTATTGAGAATGAGTTTAGAGTAGGTGGATTTAGATTTAGAGATAGTTACTTCCCTTATGATAAGAGAGTTACTCCAAGAGATATTAATATGTTAATGAGACGTAGAGGTCGTAATTATAGACTACAAGAAAGCAGGAGGTAGAATATGGTATGGGAGATACCCTACACATTTATAGCTGGTACTAAAGCAAAAGCTAATGAGGTAAATGGTAACTTTACTTCTATTAAGCAATTTGTTGACCAGCTAGAAAGTAATTTAGCTACAGCAGAATTGGATATAAACAATCTTGAAACTAATAAAGCGGATATTAATGGTAGTCAAAATGAAGTGTTTCAAGTAGCTGACGCAGAAAATAATAAAGACGCTGTAAACCTAGAAACATTAAAAGCTCAAACAGTAAATAGTTTAGATGTAATTAGAGGGTTTATTCCTTTCATGAGTAATGCTACAACTATATCTTGTACAGCAGGTAATTGTTGGGATAGTACCTATGAACAAATGATAAATTCTTATACTGTATTATCACTACAGGATACTGCATTAGCTGCCAATACTACTTATTATATATATGTATGTTATGATAAGGAAACCTCTAGTTGTAAGTTAGCATTCTCAACTAATAGTACAACACCTACACTCCCAGCTGGATATGATTACTTTAGAATAGTTGGTAGTTTTACAACAAACAGTAGCCGTATTATAGATGCAGTTTATCCGATTGGTTCAGTTGATTTATCAAGTAGAACTGGATTTATTGGTACGTACATTGGTGCTCTACCAATAAATTCAACAACTGTAGCAACACAAAACTGTTTTGTATATGCTAAACTTGCTGGCAACGGTGCTTACATTATAGTACAAATAAATGGTGTAGAAGTATCTTACCAAACTAGTGGAAGTAAATGGTATAACACAACTACTACTCTAATTCCTGTTAAAAAAGGACAAATTATTACTATAGCAGGTAATGGTAGCGTTGGAGCGAGCGTTATAAGTATGATTTAGGAGTATAACTATGGTAGATGATTGCAATAGATTAGTAGTAGAAATAAAACAAGGAGAAGCTAGAGGGTTTGGATTTACTATACAACAAAAGGTGTTCAATACAGAAACACAAGAGTATGAGCTAAAGCCCTTTGACTTAACAGGTATGGAAGTACATTTCCAAGTTAAGATTGCTCCTTACTTTAATCTACCTAGCTTGATAGATAAAATAATATCCGAAACATCAAGCGAAGTGGATGTTGGTCTAATATCTTATCCAACAGAAGGTAAGTTTAAGGTACAAATAACAGAACAAGAAGCATTACGTAATCCTTATGATTATGCTTTAATTATAACGGTAGTAGATAAAGATACTAAGTATATTATTTCTGGTGAAGGTAATACATCTGGTATCTTTAGAGTTTGCAAACAATAGGAGATTAAAGATGGCGACAAACGAAAACAATCCTTGTACCTGTACTACTCCAGAATATACTATAATATTAAACCAACAAGGCCCTTCTGGTAGGCAAGGAGCAACAGGACAGAATGGATTTAGTCCAATAATAGATGTTAGTACAAATACTAGAGATACATATGTGTTGACAATAACAACAGCAGATGGTGTTATAACAACTCCTAACTTAATATCAGAACCGATACCTAGTGGTGGTATTAATGGTCAGGTATTAACTAATTTTGGTAATGATGTTTATGGTTGGGGTGCACTGCCTAATGCTACAACCGAGTCACAAGGGGTAGTATATTTATCAACTGATGAAGATTTTCAACCTGATGAAGAAGGTAACTATGATAATGCTACAGCTTGTACTCCACAAACAGTAGTTAATTATGTTCAGAGTGTGGGCTTACCTATTGCTTCTACTACTACTCTTGGTGGAATTAAAGTAGGTGATGGATTATCGATAACAGATGATGGAGTACTAAGTGCTAGTGGTGGACTAAGATATAAAACTCTAACCAGTACAGAATATGAGGCATTATCAACAAAAGACGCAGATACAATGTATAGACTTACTGATACTAATGAAGTATATCTAGGTACTATCCCTTTAACAGGTGGAGCTAACGCTCAATATAAAACATTACTAATAAACAATTATGATAATGCTACTCAAACAAACTTAGGCGGTAGCACTACAGTACAAGTAACAGATACGGAGGTATAACGAATGTTATTAAATAATTTTAGAAGGGTATTGGTAAATACAATATCGAAGACCCTTGACATATCTCAAATAATGGGTATGACTGGAGAAATAAAAGCAACTGGGGGTACAGTGTATAAACCCGGTACCCAAAGTTATATGAAATATCCACAAATAGGTGGTTTCGGCTCCAATTGTAATATTTGCACAAGCGGTATAAATTATGATAGTACAAGCATTCCAACTGGGAGTTTTAATTTCTCAGGGTGTGAAATATATTTAGGTACTGGTAATGTTACTCCAACTATTGATGATTATAAACTTTCAGGGGAACTAATAACTAGCTTAGTATCTCAAGGACAAAGTACAACTAATAATAATAATAGTATTACATTTTCTGCTACAGCAACAAATAATACCAAAAGTCCTGTAACTATAAAGGAAATAGGGTTAGGAGGATATTTAAATAGTCCTAGTTGTGCATTCCTATTAACTAGAGATGTGTTAGCTACTCCTGTAACTCTAAATACTGGAGATAGTAAAACATTCTCGATTACAATAGACTTTAGAAGTTTAACAGATACTACAGTAAATGAATAACTAGGAAGGAGATATTTAATGGCTTGTAAGAAAAGACGTAAAAGAGGTAAATAGTTAGTTATTAAATCTAAGGGTACTAGAAGGCGTCTCAAGACGGGGTAAATATATTTTATATATAAACTATCCTGTCTTAAACAAACCCTTCTTAAAATTGATTGTAGATACCTTAAATAAAAGGAGATATATTTATGGGATTATTTAATAAAATTAAAAACTGGTTTATCAAACGTAGGATAGAAAGAATTAAAAGAGACTTACCTAAGTTTAAAAATAAACTAAGAACAGTACTACTTGTAGGATTACAGAAACTAGATACTGATAAGGTTGATAAAGTAGAGACTCAACTTATTATCTTAGGTATTCAAGCAGCTCAATCTTACTTTGGTTGTAATGTATTAGATGATGAGATTAAGAAAACAATAGCAGAAGAAGTAGTAGAGATACTAGGTAAGATAAATCGTAAAGCACAAGATATAGTGGAGGGTTAGATAATGGATTATAATACATTTATTTATGCAATAGAAAATAAACAATTTCCAAGGGAATACTTACGGTATGGATTAGCTAACGAGAATAGAAATTATTATCTACCTGATATGTATAAAAGTTATCTTAAAGACCCAGTACAACCTATGGTTAATCCTAAAATAAATAAAGCTTATAATGATTATTATACAAGATTTCCTAATGGTACTGATGAACAATTTATGAATGTGTTAAGAAGAAATAATCCTGAATTGGTAAGACAAGCTCAACAATCCATCACTCCAGAAAACTTAGCCCGTATGTCAAGAATTAGAGGAATAGGAAAAACTGCAATAAACATATTGGGTAGAGGACTTAAGGCTATTGGCCCCTTAGGAGACTTTGTATATTACGGAACACTTCCATTAAGAACAGATGAAATATTAAAAGAATATAATATGTATATAGATGAGAATGGAAATCTAGTGGGAAGGTTTTAAATGTCAATAGATATAGATAAACTAGATAAAACAAAAACATACGTAGTCCTTGAATGGGGAACATCTAAGATATCTAAACTAATAGACAGGTTTACAAAAGAGTTCTTTCCTTCTGCTAGCTTTAGACCATCTCACGTACTAGCTCTTGTATATAATAGAGGTTGGTGGATATACGAGAGCCATCTTAAACCAGAACCTAAGTATAAGATACCTAGTGGTACAAGGAAGTATAGATGGAAGATATTTGAAAAGGTATTCCCTAAGATTATATATTCTACTGGTGCTGTATATCCTGTTGAATTAGATGTTAAGCAATTAGAAAATAATTTAGGATTACCTTATGGGGTTAAGGATATTATAGAGTTTGTCAAACTAGTTCTCTCTCCTCATTACGACCAGATGAATAGAAAAGGTATGGTATGTAGTGAGTATATAGCTACTGGATGTACTGCTATAAGAGAATATTTTAAATCAGCTCCTTATAAAATAACTCCAGCTCATTTCTTTAAATACTTTATAGAAAACAAAATCCACCCAGTATAGGAGGAAGGTATGAAAATAAACAAAGAAGGTTTATCTATAATTAAACAATGTGAAGGTTGTAGGTTAAAAGCTTATTTATGTCCTAGCCTAATACCTACAATCGGCTATGGTCATACTACTGGTGTTAAATTAGGAGACATTATAACACAAGCTGACGCAGATAGATACTTACTTCAAGATATAAAAAGATTTGAACAAGCTGTTTCTGCGTTAGTTAAAGTACCTATTAATGAAAACCAGTTCTCCGCATTAGTATCTTTTGCTTTTAATGTTGGAGTTGGCAATCTTAAATCTTCTACATTACTAAAGAAATTAAACCTTAGAGATTATAAAGGTTGTAGTAATGAATTTGATAGATGGGTATATGGTAGTAATAAAAAACCATTAGAAGGTTTAAAGAAAAGGAGAAAGTTAGAAAGAGAATTATTTAATAAGAGTGTAACCCAGTAATAGCTTAACGATTAATTTTAAGGTATCTACAATACGATTTGACAAGGGTAGGATATGATTAGGATAACTTATACCTAAAAAGTATTTAAGCTGTCTTAAATCTAATCCTAGCCCTTTATGATTTAATAATTTAATAGACAAAAAGAAATCCCCCTCCAAAATGGAAGGGGATATTTTTATTATTTAAATTTACTTTTCATATCTAAGATAGCTGATGCGATATCTTCTTGTACTCTATTAGGTTGTACTGTTTTATAATCGTACTCAAACTTCTTAGCTAGGTTACCTACTATAACATTAATAGTTAGTACATCATCTTGTAGTCCTGCTGTACAATTACATTTCTGTTTACGTACATAATCTACAATACTCATAACATCTATTCCCACTATTTATCCTCCTTAATAAACTTTACTGTTGCTAAACCTCTTGCAATAAAATCTATTTGTTCTTCTGTTAGAGAATGTTCACCATTCATAATCCAATCAATTGCGTGGAGTATTTCGTGGTAGTAACATTCCTTCTTTTGTTGTTTATGTTGGTCATTTCTTATTTGTATTTTTTGTTCAGGTGGGTTGCAAGCCCCTAAGCATTCTTGGTTATTGACTATAATTATTCTATCATCTTCTATAAAATCTACCTCATATTTATACCCCAGAATTTCTACGTGCTTAATCATTACTCCTCCTTTATAAACTCAGTATAACTAAAACCTTTAGATACTTCTGTAGCACTAGCCATCATTAATCTTGTAAGTGCGTGGGATAAATGGTCATCTTGTTTGTCTCCACTATATAAAGCTAGTAAATGAAGTAATGCGTGGTTAACGTGTTCCTCTTGTGGGATTAGTCTCCAGTTATTAGGAGCATATCTTGTAGCTCCATACTGTAAAGTCTTGCCAATCATCATTAACCTTTTAGAGAAATCAGGTTCTAACGTTGCTGCAGCAGCTGTAAAGCCATCTTTTTCTTGGTGATACATTCCCCAACATATAAGTTTAATTGCTTCCAAAATGTTACAAGGTTTGTCTAACTCTGATAATATATCTTCACATTCGTTACCTAAGAATAATGGGTCTATTAAATGGATGGCTGCTGGAGCTTTAGATTGTTTACCACCATTCTCATTAGTTACCATCTCTGCGTCTGTTCCCATACCTTCAAATAAATCATCCATTAGTTTCCTCCTAATCTAAATCTTTTCAATAATTTATCATCCCAACTACAAGCTCTTAGGAAATCAAACAATCTCTCCTCCATCTGTTCTTTTACAATCAAAGCATTAAATCTATATACTACTTGTGTATCTTTATCTACATACTTAAGTTCATAATAATAATCATCAGCCACCATTAATCCTCCCTATCCTCTGATAGTATATCTATTAAATCTTTTTGTTCTTGTATTTTTCTCATTAACTTCTTACATAAAGATTTATATGTTTTGTTTTCTATCTCAAGCTCTATAACTTTAAAATAGTATTTTAATCTATTCACTCAATACACCTCTTAAACTTTCTAACTGAATACATAGCTGCCTATCTTCTGCATTAACACAGTTAGGATATAATATCTTAATAGATAACTCATCTCCTATTACCCAAGCTACTGGTATAAAAGCTACTATAGCAAATCCTAATAAAAATTTTAATCCTTCTGTCATTTCTTTACTCCTATTGTTTTTAAATAAATACTTAACATATATCTCTTTAATAATTTATTGTTTACGTATTTATAACGACTATTAAACATAATATTACTAAATAAATATTGATAAAGATTATATAAATCATATCCTTTATATATCCTTCTTTTTATCACTAGGTAAATTCTCCCAACATTCCTGACAAATAAACATATAAGGTGTTTTGTATCCACTAACAAATTCTGTTTTAAGTTTATATCCTGCCATCTTCATATCTTCTAAACACATATTACATCTATGGGGGTATTTAGATTTCTCATACATATCTTTTGTTCTCTTGATACCTATGATATCTAAAGCTTTAGCAAACATTTCGTCTTCTATCATAAACAAACCTCCTTAATATTACTGTTGTTATACTTGTAATTAAAATAAATTCTACCATTACTTATTCTCTATCTTCTTAATTATTTCCTTTAATACTACCTTCTTAAACTGGCTCATATCACTTCGATTATCCATATCATATACAAATATATCTACTCTTGGATTGTCAACTTCTATACTACCAGAAGTATATACAACGAAAGGAATGTTTTTTGAATTATCATCTGGTAAATGTCCTAGCTCTACCATAGCGTCTTCAAAAAACTTCTGATGGATTGCCAGTATATTGCCTATATCGTGCCGTCTTTTATCCCCTTTATGAACTTTGTAAACTATCATAACCTTATTGTATACTGGTTTATCTTTTAATTGTTCAGCTATTAATTCTTTATATCTTATCTTAGCTGTGTTTAGTAGCCTGAAATGAAAGTTACGATACTGATTTGTATTTAGAATAAATTTAACATCTTTATCTTTCTTCTTAGAGTGGGCTACTACTATCTCTAATGGTGATTGTATTTTGTACATTACCCCTCCTTATTAATCTTTGTAAAATGTTTGAAAATCTATATTCATTTTATAATTATTTTCTACCATTGTCTTATCTGCAAAATTCACAAAAGTATCGAATAAGTGATTTAGAGTTGTAGTTTGTTTCAGGTAATTCTTGAATGCCTTCTTAAATGTTTTGCTTTCCTGTACCATAAATTCTTGAATAGCTTCTTGTGCTGACTTTCTTATTGCATTATTAAGCAGCACATCTATATAAGTGTATTTCTTGTCATAATTAGAGCAATTAGTATTTCCTTTTATATCACACTTTTCATTCAATGCTATCTCTATAAGTTGCTGCATATACTCTTTAATATCACCCATATTATCTAGTATAGCTTGCTTCATTTGTGCTTCAACAATCGGTTTGATTAAATTTTTATCTATATTCATTGATACAATATTTTCGCTCATTATTCACCTTCACTTTCTTCTAATTGTTTTCTTGCTTCCTTCATAATCATTTCTGCTGTTAGCTCTGCTACTGCATAAGGACTTTTGTTTATTTGTTTCTTGAAGTAATCAGGGTTTTTAACCCTCCAATCCACAGATAAACCCTCTATTATATAAGGAAATACTACTGTGATTATATGGGAAGTGTCCTCTATATAATAATCAACCATAGCTCCTCTTAATCTATAATCCTCACATCTACATAATTGAGAATACACCATCTGTTTTAGTATTATAAACTCTTTACTTAACTTAGGAGCTACAACATCTTTAGTTTCTTTCTTGAATAATGATTTAATATTCTCTAACATATCTACTCCTCTAACAATACACATTTAATCTTACCATCAACAATTGGTATTGGTGTTACTGCAAAGCTGTCCTTTTCAACATATCCATATAAGAAGGCTTGCTGCCAATTGGGGGATTTAACATACTCAGGGTCAAGCCTACACAAACATCCACTTTCATACCAAGCTAGATATCTTTCTGGGGTACGGTAATAATAACAACCTAAACGATGAGTGTTTTGTGTAACAAGTGTTTTACCTTTACTTCTAATTATTAAAGTTCCGTTATCTACTGATACACAACTTACTCGTCCTTTATATGGCACTATTTTAACATTATCTCTAGTAATGCAAGTTAAAGGGTTTGTATTAACTGTCAATATAGAGTGGCTAATCCTTTTTAATTGGCTGCTTCTAATCCCATTCTTACTAAATATTTCTTGCAACAAATCTACCTCGGTAGTTTTCTTACTGCTTATTTGGTAGCTATTTTTAGCGTCTTTATTTTTATTACCATCAGTAAGAGAATATTCATCGAGTATAATCAATGCTTGCTCTTGATTTACATCCCTTAGAATAGTTGGCAAATGTTTACCAGTAGAAAAGTAAGTGTTTATAATCGGTTTTGCATATCTAGTCTTAATTCTAATTCTAGTAGTTCCAAATTTTGTTTTTGTCTCACTATACTCGTACCCTAACTCATTCAATAATGCTTTTAGGTGGGTTATTTTTCTTTCCTTTTTTAAATGAAATCTTACTCCTGCGTCCTCAATGCTTCCATCTGCTGAGATATTAACCAATAAACGTATAAAAGCTTCTGGTAAATCTATTCCTTTTGACTCATTCTCTAATGCCCCACACATAAACTTATAACGTTTACTAGTAGTTGCAAGATACTTAGCGTCAAACTCTTCTAACTTATTATTATTCTGATTAAAACCTAATAATCCGTGTTTGTCTGTTACCATCACATCAACAACTGTAGATTTTATATGGTAAAGTTCTTTGCAATTATTGTAAACAAATTTATCATTGACTTTATTAAATTCAAAGACTTGAGTAGTTTTATTAATAGTACCTACAGTATCTCCAATATTAACATCAATAATAGGTACCCATCCTGTAGGTGTTAATACTTCAACATCCTCTGAAAAACAATGCCCTGAGATACCAGATGTATCGTGTTTCTCTAACTCTCCACGTGCTGTATATGCCGAGAATTTCCTAACCATATCTCCGTGAATTATTTTAAGGGGGCCTAATCTAAACTCATCTCTATAGAAGTCTATATCATATTCATTTAAATTCAAAATCCTATCAATCTTTAAAGCATTCAAACTATACAACTCAGGATGTTTTTTTAGATATCTTTCAAGTCTGTCTGAGTCGTGATTTCCACCTATAAATATTATTCTACCACTGTGACGCTTTCTTAGTTGGCTAAAGAATTTGTTAGCCATATCTATCTCTTTCTGTAAGCTATTAATTCTAGCAGGGTCTTTATCAAAGCTACTCACATCATAGAAATCTAAGATATCTCCGTTAAGAATTATTGTATCAACTGGATGTTGTTCTAAGAATTTATAAACAGCCTTTAAAGCTTTATCATCCTGATAAGGGAAGTGTATATCACTTAGTACTATAAATTTATTCTTCATTGCCTACCCCTTAATTTTAAATCTATTGTACAATATTGTCTTTAATATTTCTATAGTCTTCAATGCTTCTTGATACTTACCTTTATAATATTCTTTTTCATTATTTTCCAACCCTTTAATCTTTTCTAGCAACCCATCATACTCTACATCTAGTAGTAATACCCCTTCATAATATTCACCTTCTTTTAATTCCTTCCAGACTAAATCTGTTAATACTGTTGTTTTGCCGTCTTCAAATTTTGCTACTTTAAGCCTATCGCCAAAATATGCAACATCTCTAAACATTTCTACTTTAAACATTATTCAATCTCCTATTTGTTTCATCTACTATATCTTTCCAGTATGGGTCTATTTCTACAGGGGTATAGTGAATACAATTTTTATGGAGTGTTATACATCCCTCACTATTATCAAAAGAACAATAAAGGTACCAACTTATTAATAATTCTTTATTAACGAAATGAGGTTTTATTTCCTTTTTATAATATTCACAGCGTCTCAAATTTAAATACCCCCTTTTCATCTATCAACCCTTGTTTAAGTGCGTTCTCACGTATTATGCCAGTGACTAATCTTATTACTATCCTTTGCATAAACCCAAGGTTTCTTTGATATAAGACTTTTTCTCTGCGTCGTTCTCTTAATTGTTCAAGAGTGACATCTTGTCCAAGTACCTCATACTTATTATCCCATCGCAATTTAGTATAATGATTATAGTTTCTACTTGTGTACACTTTATATCTCCTTAACCTCCATAAACTCTGTAACGCTACCATTAAAGTAATAGGGTATAACTCTACAAGCGCCTTCTCTATTCTTTAGTACAATGACTTCTGCTGTACCTTTATTATGTGGGTTATATATCTCATCTCTATATAATCCTATTACTACATCTGCGTCTTGTTCTAAGTCTCCACTCTCCTTTAAATCAGATAGGATAGGTCTCTTATCTGGTCTAGCTTCTAATGCTCGGGATAATTGTGCTAGTGCTATAATAGGTACATCGTACTTTAAAGCTAAACGTTTTAAACCTGTTGATATATCCCCTATTTTTTCTCTCCTGTCTTGTTGGTATTTATTATCGGATTGCATCAACTGGATGTAATCTATAACTACCAAGTCACAACTTCCTTTATCTTGCTGCATTTTAATTATATTCTTCTCTACTGTTGATAGAGTACATTTAGTATTATCATCTATAAATAAATTAAGGTTAACTAGACTATCACCAACACTAGCTACCTTTTCAAACAATACATTTTTATTAGTCGTAGTACTAGCAATCATATCATTATTTATCTTAGCTCTCCTGAATACACTACGTTTAGTATATTGTGATACTTTCATCTCTAAGGAATGGAAGAGTACGTTGTGCTCTTGTGCTACATATTCTGCAATCTGTTGAGCTATTGCTGACTTCCCAACACGAGCTCTTGCGCCTATAATGTACAGTCTACCCTTGCATAATCCTGAAATGGTTTTGTCTAGCTTAGGAAATCCGGTAGAGAGACCAAAGATTTTATCTTTAGAGTATACAACCTTCTCAACCTCATCTATAACATCCATAAATCCTGACGCTAAACTATTAAGATTAGTAGTAGTTTTAGATAATAGTTTAGTAGTGATAGTATTTTCTATATATTTCAATACATCATCTACGTCTTCTTGTTTTTCTAATAATCCTTCACATTCCTTTAAGATAGAACTAAGAAATCTTTTCTTGCTGTACTTAATTATAATCTTAATTAATTGTTTATAGTTAGCTACAGTAATTATGTTATCAATTAATTCTTGTAACTTTTCCTTACCGCCTGATTGTTCCAACTGTTCGGAAAATCTTAATTGTTCAGTAAGAGTAACTATATCTACTTGCTTACCCTTCTTTGCAAGGACTTGAATGTTTTCAAATATAGTTCTTAGTTGTCTATCAAAGAAGTCTTGTGGAGATAACTCATTAACTATTATACCTAACTTCTCTTGTGAGGTTAAGCATATAGCTATTATATTTTCTTCTGCTTCTTTATTATATAGTGTATCTATTTCCATATTAATATTCCCAGTTTGTTTTTCTAATAGTTTGTTTAACATATCTACCAAAATATTTACAAATATTAATAAAGTTAATCAGTTGGATTAAGAATGTTCTTTTATCAGCAAACTTAAACTCAACACTTTCACATAATAATTGTGAAATTGTAAATTTAACACCACATATTTTCGGTAAAGAAAGTTCAAATAACTTTATAAAATTGTTATTGTTATCTTCAAAGTCGGGATATATTTCAATGTCATTTAATTCATAGTCTTGTATTATTTCGGGTTTAACTCCGCAAACATTACATAGCTGCTGTGATAGGTTAATCATTATCTATTCTCCTATAATTAAATTGGGATACTGTACTAATAAGAACTCTACTTCTGGATTGTTTATTCTAAGGGGGCTAGGAAGCTCATTAATGTACCTTTGTGCTTGTTCTTCATTACTTATATCCTGAAAGCATAAAGTCTTGTTTACGGGGCTTGTAGTAGCCTGAGGATTTTCTTCTTCAAATCTTTTAGCAACCCAACCTTTAGTTAGTCTATAGTAATGAGAAATTTTATTATATTCTTTTAATCTTTGTCTAGCTACCAACTCATACGGAGCTTTTTCTTCTAGGTAAACTATATAGTCATATAATATCTCTACTGTACGATGGAAATATAATTCACCTAGTTCTTCCAATATCCTTTGATATTCCTTAGAGGTAAGTCTTACCTTCCCATTCACATCCTGAATACCTTGTCGGTTAAACTTTAAACATCTAGCTCTATGGATATCAAATCTTTCTAGTAATATCTGGTATGCTTCTTTAGCATTCTTTTCTGATAGTGTACTTACATAAGCTATTAATGTTTCTTTGGCTGTTAGTTTAGCTGGCTTAATCTTTTTCATATTCTATTATTCCTATATCATCTTGTATTTCTATTACTTCTAATATCTTTTCTATTGTAGTACCATCATCCTGTTCTACCCATACATTATCTCCAACCTTAACAAGGAACTCATCAGGATAACAAACTTCTACAGTTTTATCTTCTAAATCAAACCATTCATCATCCATCATCCCTTCTATTTGGGCTGGACAACTATGAAGATAACCATATCCTGTTACTAAAGTATTAACCTTTTCAGTTTTATTATTAGATAGTTTAGCTATTAAGGTTGCTATTCCTTTTATTTTAACATAATACTTAGTCATTATTTACCGTCCTTTGCTTTAGCAATGATGTCAAAATATTCTTGATACTCACAATTATCGCAAAATTGTTCTCTTGTATATTTCTCAATCTCCTCAAGAGCCTTGCGGTAGCGGTCGATATCCTTTTCTTGTATCCCAATTAACTCTTCACGAGTAAAACTTTCCGATTTCAACTCCTCGCATTCTTGCTCTTTGCGTTTGAGTTGTTTGTAGTAACAGTCCTGATTTTTCTCACAATCACAACATAAATTTTTATTATGACAAATGCTTCTAAACCTATTAAAATATTTACACCCTGCAACATCAACACCGTCAATTATTATCTCTTTATCTGTCATACATCACCTCTATCTTTCTAATATTCTTTACTCTACTAATTGTACTAGGATGGGTTAGTGTTTGTTTACCTATAAATTTTTCAGGTACTATTCTTAATAACCCTTCATCTAATTTACTAGGATGACCTTTTGATAAAAGTAAATGAGTAGCTAATGTATCTGCTTCTATCTCATTATTTACTTTATGGTTTTTAAATTCCCACATAGATATAGGTAATCTTTTATTTAATAACTCTCTTGTACGTTGAGGATGTTGAAGTAGTATATGTGCTAGTTCGTGATATAAGATACTTCTTAATTCATCCTTAGATAATCTTTCAAGTATTCCTGTATAGATAAAGATAGTTACTCCATCTGTATAAGCATTAAGTTCATTTCCTTTTATTGTTTTAAATAAACATACTCTTTGATTTTCTATACAAGTATTACTAACATCCTTTAATACTTCTATTTGTTCTTCTTCTGTAGCACTGAATGCTGTTAGTGTAACAGAAAAAGATAATATAAATCCTATTAATAATGCTTTTAATAATCTACTTATCATAACATATCCTCTGTATCTACTGGGTTTAAACCATTCCCATTCTTGTAATACTTCATCCAATCTTCTTTGTATATTAAATCTACCTGTGTTATCCTTTCGTTAAAGTTATATTTCTTATTGTATATACTATCAGTCCTACCTACTACAAATATATTATCACCTATATCTATTTCTGCTAGTACATAATTAATTAATTGTCCTTTAATAAAACATCTTACTGTTGCGTCTGTTAGTTTAATTCCTGATGGACTTGTAGTATGACGTACCATTATCTTTGTTTTACCAGTGATAATCATAAAAGGTCTCTCATTCATTGAAAAGTCTGTTATTTCTTTTACAGTTAAATGGAGGTATTCGTTGCTCCCTTGACTTATGTACATTATATTCATCCTCCTCTATATCGTATATACACATTGAAATACCACCAACAATAACTCTTTTATTGCAATAATAACATTTATCTTCCATTGTTATATTTCCTTTTATATTAATTTCTTCTCTCTAATATTAAAATCAAAATCTGTTCCTTCTCTATCATCATCTGCACAATGTCCATCACCATATAATATTACTCTACCATTTTCAAGTTGAGCAACTTTATAACATACGTGAATATCAGAACATCCAAATCCTGCTTCAATATAAATCTTTTCATTTTCATCATCTATTTTATTTAATGCTTCTTTTAGTTGTTTAACTGTAACTTCCATAACTATATCTCCTGTATATTAAACTTATCTCTAAGATACTTACACCCTTCATCTACACTCCGCAAATAATACGGAGTACCCATTATGTATTGAATTGCTTTTTGTCTATCTTCTATTATCTTATAATCCACTTGCGTTGCAGCTCTGATAATGTTATCAGTATATTCAGATATCCTTTCCTTCATAGCTAGGTTGATACCCCATTCTTTTAGTTTTTTATATGGGTTCTTGAATGTTCTACCTGTCTTAGCTATAAGTTTATCCAACAATACGCAAGCATTACTTGTAATCTCAAATCCATATTCTTTAATCAAACCATTATATTGTTTATTAGTAATCATAAAGTTTTCAAACTTTGTATATCCTGTTGTAAGTTTTATTTGCTTGTATTCTTTTAGTTGCTCTTTAGTTAGTGACTTAATTGCTATCTTTTCTTTTCTTTCAAGATGGTTAAGTATCTCATTAAGATTATTAAACACAATCATCAACATATATCTATTGACTAGGAGTTCGTGTACGATATTTATTCTAGTATATAGTTCTTTATATCCATTACTCATCTAATATAACCTTTGTTCCTTTAACTATTATCTTGCCTTCTTTTTTTTGTATCTCTATCAATCCCATCTTCTGTAGTTTATTTAATGCTTTCCATAATCCTGATTTACTTTCATATCCAAAGTAATCATAGTCTGTTGAATAACCAGTAAATGCTACATAATCTATTACTCCATAGTACACATCTATAAACTCTACTAATAGTTGCTCATATAACCTTAATAATCTAGGTCGTTTAGTTAGTTCTATAAACTTTAGTATTGGTAACTCTATTGCACTGTACATAATATTTTCCTTGCTACTTTTTGTATAAACTTATTAATTCTTTCAGTAGATACTTCCATACGTCTGTTTTCTCTATCATCTTCGTATATAATACTAATATAAGTCAAGCAGTTACTTGCAGATATCAATACTTTATCATTACTGATAGTACAGCTTATGTAATCTTCCTTAGGGGTTGTATATATATTATAACTAATCATTTAAGTTTCCTCCTTTTTTACTATACCGTAAATTTCATATTGATTTATTACCCTTAAAACTCTTTTATTACCGAACAGTAAAAGAAAATAGGCTGGTCTTATGGACTGTTTCCTGCCAGCCCTTACCTTCCTCCCTCTTATTTAATTATCAATCCATACACTAACTCATCATACAACTTCGGATTATTGTTCTTATCTAAGTAAACCAAGTTTTCCTTCATTGTACCTTCGTGTTGAAATCCTAAATCCTTAAGTAGTTTAATTATACCATATCCACATTGAGGTACTGTTGCAATAAACTTCCTGATATTAAAATTAATAACTGCATAATCTTTAAAGTATTTCATTATTTCTCTTGATTGTTTACCCCAAAATTGTTTAGGTATTATAGCGTGTACTTTGCAAGTTATTACCTGACCTTTGTATTTCCACATATCACCTAGTGAGAATACCCCACATATATTATTATCTTTATCTATTACAACGAATACATTAGTAGAACGTATTAAATCTTCAAGGTAATTTCCTAGTGTTACTCCACTATCCTGACAAGTTAGGTCTAATATCTTATTCCTTTGCTCATCATATATATTGTAGATAGCTTCTATCTCTGTTTGATAAGCTCTATCCCATTTAATAGGTACTACTGTGTATTCTGTTATTAAACTTTCCATCTATTATTTTCCTTTTTTTGCAAAAGATACATAACTTATTGTCTAAAGAATTCTTGTTCTGCTTTTAGTCTAGCTTGTATAGCTTTATCTTTATCTTTAAACTCCCAAAGTTCATATTGCTTTCCATTCTTTTTAATAGTAGCCCTCCATCTTTTAGACCGTGAATGCCAAGTAACACCAGTTGTACCAGAAGTATTATTACTTCTATTTTTATTATTTTCAAATTGCGTGCATACTCTTAAATTGCTCCGCCTATTATCAGCAGGGTTTCTATTTATATGGTCAACAACTAAACCTTTAGGGCAATTAGTTATAAATCTATGTAACTTAATGGTTGTATTTCTGTATTTACCATTTATTTTTCCTAGATATACACTCCATTCTATATAACAATTTTTAATAGTCTTATCGTAACGTGCTTGTAATTTTATATTATTATTTATTATATAGTCATATATATCATCATCTAGCAATACATTAACTAAACCATAATGCTTATTGTTTAAAGTTATTGTTTTAATTTTTCTTACCTCTCTTATTCTCTAATATAAAAGATGTTACCCAAGGGCCTAAAAAGAACGCATAATCCGCAGGGTCTAATCCTCTAGCTTTAATTGTATCCATAAATACTTGATACACATCTAATCTTTCATTAATAAATTCTTCTGGAGTAGGTAGTGGAGGTGGTGGAGTTTGTTGTTGATATCCTCCCTGTTGTTGGTATCCACCTTGCTGTTGTTGATAACCTGCTTGTGGTTGTCCATAACCTTGATTGTTTTTTCTGTAACCGTATGCCATTACTTGTCCTCCTTTGTTTTTTTAATTAGTTTGTTTAACTTCTCTATATTTTTTATGTGCTGTTTGATTAAGTAATCTATAAAGTTTACCACATTAGGTTCACCATTGACTTGTACATTATACATAAACCCTACTGTAGATATAGGTTCATAATGTAGTCTTATATAGTCATCATATTTACTAACCCATTCCTCTTGAAAGTCTATATCATATTCTTTTAAAAGACTTAATATAAATTCTCTATAAGTAAGTTCATAAGTTCCTATATTATATTCGTAACTCTTTTCTTCCTTAGCCATTAGATATCTCCTGATATTCTTTATAGTTTACAACTCCTGTTTGTTGATTATACTTGTTATATCCTATAATAGTTGCAAGTATTCTATTCTTTTCAAAGTCTGTTTCTTCCAATCCATTATCAAGGTATAATTGCTTTACTGATTGGTAGGTTAATATCTTTTCCTCACATACTTTATCAAACTTCTTTTCTCCAAAGTTAGGAATACCTTTATATCCATCACAAGTATCACCTGTTAGTATCTGTTTAAATAAGAATAGTTGTGCTTCTTCTGGAGATATAACTTCATAATCGTTATTGTTATTCAAATCTCTAAACACATTACAAGGGAATGAATAAAAGTCTTTATCGACTGTTACAAGTATTTTCTTTTGTCCTTGATGGAATGCTGGGTCTTCAAACATTACCCTGCAAGTATCATCACCTTCGAGGTTAGGTAGTGATATCAAATCAAAGTTCTTTTCTACTAACTCTTTTAACTTATACCATATATCAGGTTTAGCTGGTCTATTAGATTTATAGTCTGGATATAATTGCTTCCTGAAATTATCCTTATCTGATACTACTAGGTAGAAGTTGTTAGTTAGTAATGTACTGCATAGCCTATCTATTTCACCATCAAGAAAGTCTAAGCTTTTATCTAAGTCAAATACTTCTGTATAGATATTTTTTTCAATAGGAAATAAAACCTTACTTGCTGTCATAGCTTTATAGATATAACTATCAAAATCTATTATTAATACTGGTGAATTATAACTCATATTGTATAACTCCTATTTACGTTACTGTGAGTACCTTAATTTATACAATTTTAAAATGTAATTACAAATAAACCATTAAGTATCTTTATAAGCTTAGGCTTACCCCGCTTTTTTTTAGTATTACATTAGGTGTTCTCTTAGGTTTAAAGTTTCTGTTCTTAATACTTCTCTTAACAGAATTAATAAACTGTTTTCTAATATAATCCAATTCTCTTGTAGTAAATTCTGTGCGTTGTTCTATTTCTTTTGGAGTATATCCTTCAACAAAATTCATCTTTAATAATTCTTTTTCATCTTCACTAGATATATATTCACTATCAATCAATTCTAATACTAGCTTCTTAATATAATCAACATCTTTTAATTGAGTAGTATCTTCAAGACTTAATTCAATCTCATCTACATTAAGGGAAGAATTAATAAGTAATTGTTCTTTGTTTAATTTTCTTTTTAATTCTCTTTTTAATCTAGGGAATAGATATGTAGTTAACTTACAAGGTTTATCTGATGTAATCCATCTTTGAGTTTCAATTAATAACAACTCATATAATATACTCTGTTTATCTTCAAAAGATAATCCTGAAAAATTTCTTACACTTTTTAATACCTTGTAAATAAATCCTTTTTCATTTTTTAATATCTTTAATACTTCTGTATTACGTTCTTTAATTGTATTATTCATTAATACCTCCATATTTATATTATACCCTAAACAGAATATATTATAACAACTTTCAATTTATATCTTTACATATTGTTACAAACTAATTCTTGTGCGCTGCTTATCCTTAATAAATTAACTAATTCCCAATATTGTTTATCTTCAAACAAACCTATGTCAATCATTTCACCATTAAATCTAGTTATACCTTCCATAGTAGCTCCGCAATCTAACATATATTTAATCGCTTGCATATCTTTATTATAAATAACTAACAAACTTCTCATTGTACCTCCATTATGTTTCCATTTATATTGATTTATATTTTGGTTATATCCTTGTGATTCTTTAGTCTTGCGTATATCCTAAGGCTTCGATTACCGTTTCCATTGGTACATAACCGTCAAGAAACAATTGAAATAAATCCTCTATCAATATGTCTTTGTTGTCTAGTCTATATTTTATTTCACTATCATAATTATTGCAATCAAGTTTTAAAAAGTTATCTTCTAATGCCATTGTTATACCTCCAGTCTTTACTTATACTTTCTATTGTTTTTCTAGTCTATCATTGTACTCTTCATATAAAGAAGTTAGTGCGTCTATTACCCATTCTGGCGGGTCTAATTCTTCATTCCTTGACATATTCCTATTAATGAAACGTATCAATTTTGCCTCAATCATTTGTATTGTATTCCGTAAATGATTGTCAGTCATCTTACCGTAAGGTATCTGCTTGCCGTCTTTAGTTATCCATACTTTATTATAGATAGTCATTATCATATTTCCATATCTTTACATAAAACTAGCTTGTATTAATTCTTTTGTAACCAGAATAGACTCTTGATTAAGTCTTGTTTTTAATTTATCGCAATTTATTTTTATTATATTGTCATTAAACTCTTTTATATTATCAGTTATTAAAGTAATAACAAAACATTGCTCAATAGTTTTATAACCCTTAGCATTAGTAAAATATCCTTTACCCTTTTGCAAAGTAAAATCTTTAAACAAGGTTTGAAATACAATTATAAAATCATTATAAGATAATTCTTGCTTTAAAGTATCCTTATCGTTACAACCGACATAATAAGTTATTCTATACATTATTCATCCTCCCCATAATTATATGATTCTAATATTTTTAAATATAATTCTTGTAATTGTTCTTTATATGTTTTCAAATATTCTATTTCATAACTATTGTTTATAAAATTAATTTTCTCTTGAATTAAAGTTTGAAAAATATTTAATTCTGAGTTCGTAAATTTTTTCATATTATTTTACCTCCTTTATATTATTATTATTCCACAAACATATTACTTTATAACATATTGTTATTCAATTCTTTACAATTCTTAATAAACTATTAAAACCATTAGACTATTAAGGGAAGAGAAAAGAGAAGACCATTAGGGAGAGTATTTCTTTTTCTTTTTATATATTTTTCTTTTTCTACAAAGAGGGTAAAGGGATAAGATAAGAAATCGGATAAAGGGTTAAGGAATTAAGGAATTAATAAACTACTTTATCAATAGTATATAAAGTAGTTGTATTATAAACTCTACTATTAAAGTTTATAATACTTCTTTTGTTATAAAGATATATTGATACAATATAAAATCAATATTTACTTTTCTTTTTAATACTACTTTTACTCTTGCTACTAGTTCTTTAATATGAAATGGTTTTGTTATATAATCATCTGCACCATTTTCTAGTCCATTTAATTTGTCATTTATTTCTGATTTTGCTGTTAAGATTATAATTGGTGTATCTACTTTTTCTTTCCTTAAATCATTTAATATTTTGAAACCATCTTTATTGGGCAACATTATGTCTAAAAGTATTAAATCATATACATTTGTTAATGCTTCGTTTTCTCCTTCTTCTCCATCTGTTATTATATTTGTTGTAAAGTTTTCTTTTTTTAGTACTTCTGCTATTGCATCTGCTAAACTGTATTCGTCTTCTATTATTAATATTTTCATTTTATCACCATTCTTATTTTAATATTTGAATATTGAAGTTTTATTGAAAATTGTTTATCTTTCAACTTCTTTTTCCATAAGTTTTTGTAATATTTCTCTTATATATTCTGGCTTTTTATGTTCAATTATTTCTAAACCTTCACTTATTGAAATATCTGGAACATATATTCCATATTTCAAATTAACAAATTCAGCTAAAACATGTCTATGACAGAATTGTCCTTCTTTTTCATAACACAATAAAATCGGATCTTTCTCATCTTTTAATACTTCTTCTATATCTATTTGGGATAATACTTGTTTATAATATTCTTCTATATAATATCTGTTATTTTGTTCTTCTGGTATTTTCCCTATGTTATTATGCCATATTTCCCAAAACTTTCTTTTTGGTGCTAATTGTGG
>ERZ779956.247-NODE-247-length-34294-cov-5.937235_pt1 | contig 34294 bp, 20 predicted proteins | sample MGYA00511940_ERZ779956 | MGnify/ENA primary metagenome ERZ779956 (study PRJEB29588, sample SAMEA2154992) | human gut metagenome | biome: human gut; feature: human-associated habitat; material: faeces | place: Denmark | collected 2008/2010 ...
CTAACCGGGAAATTTCTGCTACAGTTGTTTTAAAAAGAATGCTGGAAGGGTTGGAATAACCGGCAGTCGGAATGACGTATTCTTCCTTTTCAATTTATCGTATCACCCATGTGATGAAAATTGATCACCTTAGTGATAAAACTTCATCACTAAGGTGAAACGATAAACCTAAAAAGGACAGCATAGTGATTTCTATCGGACGAAAAACTGTGTGTATCCTTGGCTTGATTATAAGATAGTGCGTGGCAAGATTGCCATTCAAGAGGAAAAGGTATCGCTTCGGAAATAGAAGACCGGACGGGGACTCTGGAACAAACTTACAGAGATGAAGAATTTATGAAGGATTGAAAAAAAATCCTTCATAATAAGTGACAGTAAATCAACTTGCTAAACCATAATGAAGAATTTGAAGGAAAAAACGGTTAAAAACTTATTTCCTTCCCTAATTCCTTCCAGTCTAGGATACCCTTATCCAGATTATACACTTTGAATCCTTTTTTTACCAAAATATTGGCCGCATTGCGGCTGCGCCTTCCACTTTTGCAATAAACGGCTACGGGACGGTCTTTTTGAAGAAGCTTCTCGATGTTTGTGCCAAACTCATTGTCCAATACATTGATATTGATGCTGCCCGGTATATGGCCTTCGGAATATTCGGCTACCGTGCGTACATCAATCAGTTGGATGGTCTTGTCCTGTATCATTTCCTCAAACTGGTCGGAGGAAAGATTCTTGAATTTGTCACTGTCTTTGCCGGTACATGCCCATAATCCTAGTGAGAATGCGCAGATGAAGAATATGAAATAAATGGTCTTTATCATAAAATGGAATGTTTTGATGTTTTTGTTTGCTAAAAATAAAAGATACGACTGGTCATACCTTCTTTGTAAGTACGGATGTTGAATACAATCTTATCGCCTTTATGCAGTTTGCCGGCGTATGCCCACAAGGGAACAGACAGATAGACTTTACGGTTGAAACCTTCGATGTCATTATTCCTGTCATGATAGAGTGTCAAGTATAATGTTTGTTCTCCATCTTTGTTCTCCAGTTTGTTCTCAATAAAGTGATAGCCGTGCTTCTGATCTTTGACTTTGACTTGTAAAATCAGGTTCAGGTAATTCCCACCCCGCCAAATGCTTTGAATGGCTACCGGGTCGGTCTTTATCTCCTTGAATTTAGATTCGGACAAGGGAACAGGAGAAATAACCAGTTGGGTATTGTAAAGCATGGCTTCTTTTTCTGCTTCTTCCGAGTCTGTCAATGGAGCGTACATGGTAACCGTGCGGTACGTGGTGTCTGGTGCCAGTCCGTCAAGACCGGTACGTGACTGGATGCGCCACTCTGTCCCTTCATCCGTTATCAGATACCGTCCGGTTCCTGTATGGTCGGTTTTCAAGTCGATCATATCTGTCAGAACATTAGGATATACATAGTCGTCTTCACCGCACGCGCCGAGAAGCAAAGAAGCTAGAAAAGATAAAATAACGACTTTCCTCATGTTTGTAATTTTCTTTTTCAGGGTGGACTGTAAAATCCACCCTTTACGGTAAACGTTCTTATCCTTTTGCCGCTTTCAGGTAATTGATGAGCGGATTGGCATACATAGTCAACAAAGCATGGCGCAGGAAAGAGGCATCTTTATTGTGAAGGTCTACTTTGGCAATCTGTTGTTCCATGTAGTTTTCAAAATGCTCTTTTTCTTCTTCTGTGTACTCGGCCGTGAAACGGTTGTCTCCCATCAAGAGGTCACACGCCACATAATTACCTGCAAACAAGCGGTAACTGCTGTGTATATGCCGGTCTATGGTTTCCGATATGGCGGTAAACAAATCACATTTAGGCAAATTGTGTTCTTTCAGTTCGTCCAGTTCATGATTCAGACAGGCGGAAGTCTGGAAATGGATGCGTCCCTTGTATCCGTAAAGGCCGGTCTGCATATTGATCAGGTCGTCTTCGGGACTTTTCTGGAAATAGGGATCATCCCGTTTCTGTTGTAATTCCTTGGCTTTCAGGAAATCGCATGGGTCATATTCATAAGAGATAGCGAGCGGAACGATGTTCAGTTCTTTCAGTCTTTCGGTGACATCGCCTTCACCTGCCATGGCCATCATTTTCAATACACTGTCCTGGGTACGGTCATTGGAATCTTTGGCACGTCCCTGACGTTGCGCTATCCATAAATTCTCATGTTTTTCCTTCATGGCGAAATGCATGTAGCGCGACATCAAAGCAGATGCTTCCAGTTTCTGCCGCATGTTGAGGCCGCGTTTCACGATGAATGATTTATTGACACGTACCAGCTTATGAATCCATGGGTAGATGAGCAGGTTGTCGCCGATGGCGATTTCTACGGTGGTCATTCCTTTGTCTATCAGTAGGATAGATAGAAAAGCCGAATCCAGAATAATGTCACGATGATTGGAGATGAAAGTGTAGTTCCGGGTTAAGTCGGACAAGGCGGAACAGTCGAATGTCAGTCCGTTGGCTGTTTTTTTCACCAAATCCCATAACAGTCCGTAAAAGAACGCTTTTTGGAATTCCAGGTTTGTTTTGCATTGACGCATCTTCATGGCAAGACCTTCGAAAGGTACGCCCGGCATAACAGACTCTACCACTGTCCGGAAAACGGGGTCAGCGATTAATTCTTCATAGATTTGCGGTAACTCTTCGGGAGTGTACGGACGAATCTCGTTAAATTCAGCTGGTATGTTCATAATTTATAAAGGTTAGTCAGTGATATCACTAAAATTTATTTTCTATAATGTCAGTCATCACATCTTTTATATCCAATCCTGCGGCACGCACCTGTTGGGGAATGAAGCTGGTAGCTGTCATGCCCGGGGTGGTATTGATTTCGAGCAAGTTTACTTTTTCGCCTTCGGTAATGATATAGTCAATGCGGATAAGGCCGGAACACCCCAGAATGTCATAAATGGCCGAAGTGAGCAGACGTACACGTTCGGCTGTATCTTCGGGCAGGCGGGCAGGGGTGATTTCCTGTGATTCTCCATTGTATTTGGCTCCATAGTCAAAGAATTCGTTGGCACTCACCACCTCGGTGATGGGGAATACCACTTCCTTGTCCGAGGTCTTGTAACAGCCGCAGGTGATTTCCGTTCCTCTCATAAAGGCTTCAATCATTACTTCGTCACTTTCCTCGAAAGCTTTTTCGATGGCGGGTTGTATATCTTCCTTAGTCTTTACTTTGGTGACACCGAAGCTGGAACCGCCGGCGTTGGGCTTGATGAAACAAGGCAGACCGATTTTGTTGATTACTTCTTCGTCTGTAATTTCAAACCCTTTACGCAGGATCAGTGATTCGGCTACGCGGATACCGAAGCCTTTCAGGTATTGGTTGCAGGTGAATTTATTGAAAGTCATGGCCGATACCAGTACGTTACAACTGGAGTAGGGGATTCCTAACAGGTCGAAGTAACCTTGCAGGATACCGTTTTCCCCCGGAGTTCCGTGGATGGTGATGTAGGCGAAGTCGAAATGTTTCTTTTCGCCGTTCTCCATGAAACTGAAATCATTACGGTCTATCGGGGTTTTGGAACCGTCCGGAAGGACTACTTCCCACCGATGCCCTTCCATCTCTACTATATATAGGTTATAACGCTCTTTGTCAATGAAAGAGTAAAGTCCCTGTGCACTGCGCAAGGAAACGACAAGTTCGCTGGAATCTCCTCCGGCTACTATGGCAATAGTACGTTTCATAGTTCTTCTCTGTTACTGATATAGTTTCTCCACTTGTCTATCAGGTTTGTCATATCCTCGGGCAGCGGAGAGGTGAAGAACATCTCTTCGCTTGTACGGGGATGGACAAAGCCCAGCGTCATGGCGTGTAATGCCTGGCGGGGGCAGGTCTCGAAACAGTTGTTTACGAATTGTTTGTATTTACTAAAATGAGTTCCTTTTAAAATTTCGTTTCCGCCATAACGCTCATCATTGAACAGCGTGTGCCCGATGTGCTTCATGTGGACACGTATCTGGTGGGTGCGTCCCGTTTCAAGTACACACTCTACCAGCGTGACATAGCCCAGACGTTCCAGTACCCGGTAGTGGGTGACGGCGTGCTTTCCTTGGGCGGGGTCACTCAGTACGGCCATTTGCATGCGGTCTTTGGGGTTTCGCCCTATATTCCCTTCTATGGTTCCTTCGTTATTTTCTACGACACCCCATACCAGAGCATTGTATTTACGTTTGGTGGTCTTGTTGTAGAACTGAAGTCCCAAATGAGTCTTGGCATCGGGGGTCTTGGCTACCACGAGCAGGCCCGAGGTGTCTTTGTCTATACGGTGGACTAATCCCACTTGCGGATCGTTAGGGTCGTATTTGGGATTGTCTTTCAGATGCCATGCTATGGCGTTGACCAGCGTACCGTGGTAGTTTCCGCATCCCGGATGCACTACCAGTCCGGCCGGTTTGTTGATTACCATCAAATCGTTGTCCTCATAGACTATATCCAGTGGAATATCTTCGGGAATGATATCATTATCATAACGTGGACGGTCCATCATCACCGTCAGCACGTCGCAAGGCTTTACTTTATAACTGCTTTTCACCGGTTTGCCGTTCGCCATGATAAGACCGGCGTCGGCAGCCTTCTGAATACGGTTGCGCGAAGAGTTGACAAGCCGTTCGAACAAATATTTGTCCACGCGCACTTGTGACTGTCCTTTGTCTACTACTACACGGAAATGTTCATACAGTTCGGCGGGGTTGTCCACTACCGGTTCCACATCATCCAGTGTGTCGTCCAGTTCATCCACATATTCTTCTTTCATCATCACTGTGTGTTAAGTTTAAAACCAGGATTCGTCTACCACCGGTTTGTCATCGTTCGCAGTTCCGGATTCATTTACCAATGCAGAATCTTCGGGCATGGTTTCATTGCCGTTGCCTACCGTGAGGGTCAGTACGGCTTCGTGAGGAATCTTTTCTCCGGCTTTCAAGTCGCGTCCTCGGTATTTTATGCTGTATACCCAGTCTTTTTCGCCGCTGATATATTCAGGTTCGGTTATTTTAAAACCTAACGCACGTAATTTAGCTTCGGCTTGGCGGAGAGAACTATTATCCATGATATCGGGAATGGCTACCTTGGGGGCGCTGTCTGCATTGACGGTCAGATAGACGGTTCTGCCCGACTTCACCTTGGAGCCACCGGCGGGATTCTGTTCCAGAATAGCACCGGGGGCTATTCCTTTTACATAGCTGGAGTCTATGACGATTGATTTTAGTGACTGCTTGTCGAGTTCATTTTCTGCAATCCGCAGATTCATTCCTTTTACATCGGGCACTACCACTGCTTCGCCGTGGCGTGTATAGCTGTCCAGCCATTGAAGGGTTCCCCAGGCTGCTGCCACAATGACCACTACCATCGCTATCAGATTGAGCCAGAAGAAGCGGTTATTCTTGAATGAAAAGAATTCTTTGAATGTTACCATATCTAACTTAATTATTTCGGGTCAAAGATACGACAATTTCATTTCTGTTCCTACATTTAGTTATGAATATCATATACTTTTTGTACCTTTGCACCCCGAAAAAACAACCTGTTTCCTGTCAGAGTAAACAAAATTGAGGTAAAAAGAAGATGAACGAGACAACAAATGAACAAGAGGTGCTGTTATTGCGCCGTAAACTAGACCTTTTATTACGTACCGGCAAGCTGCTGATGGAGAGCGCGGCAGACACTAACCGAATTGAAAGAAACATGAAGCGCGTGGCCGCTTATCTGGGTATTCCGGAAGAGAAACTGCATATTGATATCCGGTGGACGATGCTGATGGTCAATGTGAGTGACGAGAAGCACTCTTTTTCCAAGTTTCAGAAATGCGAGAAACATGGTATCAATATGGAAGCCATTTCAAAAATCAGTAAACTTTCGTGGCGTGCCATTGAGCAGGATTATTCATTGGATAAATACGAGGAAGAACTGGAGAAGATTGCTCGTCAGGAGCGTAATTATACCCCCTATGTCGTGGCAATCTGTACCGGGTTTGCCTGTGGAGGGTTCTGCAAGCTGTTTGGTGGTGACTGGATTGCTTTTCTGATTACGGCTATTTGTACTTTTGTGGGGTTCCGTACCCGTGCCCGTTGCATTGAGTTCGGTATCAATGTATATATGAGTATTGCGATCTCTGCATTTTTATGTACTTGTCTGGCTTATGCGTTTTCTTTTTCCGGTTTATCTTCCACTCCGTATCATCCGTTGCTGGCCTGTACTTTATATATAGTACCCGGTGTGCCGCTGATAAATTTTGTGGACGATATGATTGACAATCACTTGTTGGTAGGTATTACGCGTGCAGCCAACACGGTAATGATGGTAGGAGGCATGGCGTTTGGTATCGCTTTTGCCTTGAGGCTGCTGGTGATGAGTGATGTGACTATCGACCAGAAGTTCAGTGAACTGAGTATGGTGCCGCACGATGCTTATTGGGTATATGCTGTTGCGGCTGCTATTGCGGCTATGGGATTCGCCACTATATTTAATGTGCAGAGACGTTTGTTGTGGGTGGTGGCTGTAGGTGGAATAATTGCAGTATGTACCCGTAACTTTGTAAACTTTGAATTAGGATATGGTCCGGTGATCGGTTCGTTTATGGGAAGCTTTGTTGTGAGTTTGATAGCTGTCAAAGCCGTTCATTGGTTTCATGTCCCTAATCATGTGCTGACTATTCCTTCTGTCATTCCGATGGTTCCCGGTGTCTTGATGTATCGTTCGTTGCTGGCGCTTATCAATATGCGTGGAGTGGTAGGGGAAGTGACACTTGCTTTTTCCAATGGTATTAACTCGGCGCTTATCATTTTCTGTATAGCCTTGGGGGTAGCTGTTCCTAATATTTTTGCCCGGCGTTACATTGCTAAGGACCGTCAGCGTTTCCTTACACAGATGTTGGCAGAACGCAGAGCTCGTGGTAAATTTATTGAGTGGTAGCAGGTGTATGTTTACGAAGTAGTAGTCATTAAAACTTGATAGACAAAGAAAAAGGATTTTCCATTGCGGAAAATCCTTTTTCTTTGTCTATCAAGTTTATGCTATTAATTTCTGGGTAAGGCTTCTTTTACTACCATTGGACGGCCGGCATATTCTACACCGTTCAACTGTTTGATAGCGTTTGAGGCTTCTGAAGTTTCCGGCATTTCGACAAAAGCGAAACCTTTTGATCTTCTTGTATCACGGTCAACGATTAACTTGACTGAGCCTACTGTTCCATACTCTTCCATAACTTCTCTCAAATCTACTTCCTTAACGTTGTAGCTAAGGTTTCCAACATACATATTCATAACTGTCAATATAAAAAATTAATAATCTAACAACGAAATTTCAAGAAGCTCTAAATCAGGAATGAATATACTCAATGTGGGTAACTGAGAAGATACATGATGAGAATAAAACTAGAATAAATCTCTAATTGTTTGTTGGACAAAGTAAACTCTTTCATTTGGATAATGCACTATATCTCTGCTTTTATTCCATATTATATATCATTTATTATTATAAATGGTCGGAAATTAACATAACATGGAATGAAAACAGGGTTTTATAGGGTTATTGAGTGTTGACAGGCGGTTTCTCTCTGTATTGGGTAGGGGAGCAACCTGTATGCTGTTTGAATACAGTACTGAAATATCTGGCGGTTGAGAATCCTGTCTTATCTGCTATGTCATTGACACTGAGTTCTGTATGGAGAATAAGCCAGATAGCTCTCTCCATACGTATTTTGGTTATATAGTCGTTGGCTCCCATATCTGTCAATGCTTTCAGCTTATTGTATAAAGAAGCTCTGCTGATTCCTATTTTGTTGCAAATGAATGGAATACCCAACTGTTCGTTATCCAGATGTTCTGTGATTATCTGGTTCAGGCGATTTAAAAATTCTTCATCGGCAGAACTGAAGGTGCCTTCCTCGGGTGGCGGCAGAGGGCCGATGTCTGTATAACGGGTACGCATCCGTTCCCGGTTATGCAGTTGGCTACAGATAATCGCATATAGCATACTTACTTCAAAAGGTTTTGTGACGTAGGCGTCTGCTCCGTTTTTATAACCATATAGTTGGCTTTCTTCGTCATTACGTGCAGTGAGCAGGATAACCGGGATATGGCTTATTTCCAAATCTTCTTTTATTTGTTTACATAGCTCATAGCCGTTCATACGGGGCATTTGGATATCGCTTACAACTATATGAGGACGTTTTTTCCGGCAAAGACGCAATGCTTCCTCTCCATCGGCGGCTACCCATATTGTCTTAAACCGGTCTTTCAGGGCTGTTGCCAGATAATCGGTCAGGTCTTTGTTGTCATCTACTACTAATAAGGTATGGTTTGGGGCTGTTTTATTTTCTTCCTGTTGTTTGGGAATACTTTCTGTTTCTTGCGTGGGTGCCAGAAGTGTATTCAGATATTCTTGTGGGTGCAGCGTGATATTTCCCGGTTCGGTATTTAATGGAAGTTCGAACCAGAAAGTGGCTCCCGGGCTTCCGAAATTCTTGTTGTCGTAGGCTCCAATGTTGCCTCCGTGTTGTTCGACCAGTATTTTAGAATAGGACAATCCGATTCCTGTGCCGGGACGACTGTTGTTGCCTTGGTAAAAGCGGACAAAGAGATTGTTGGTATCCACATCTTTCAGTCCCGGACCTTGGTCGGAAATGGATATGCGTACTCTTGTCTTGTCTTCCGACAAACGGGTTGAAATACTGATTGTACTCTCATCGGGAGTATATTTCAATGCGTTAATTAATAGATTGGTCAGGATAGTAGTACATTTTTCTTTGTCGAAGCACAAGGTCTGAATCTCCGGTTCAGGTTGATAGACGAGCGTGATGCCCCTGACGGAGGCTTCTGGTTTAAAATCGGAAATCAGTTGCTCTGCCCATTCATCCAATTGTATGCTCTGGACATGGAGTGTGCTTTGTCCTACTTCCATCTTGCGAACATTCAGAACAGTATTCAGAATGTTCTTCATCCGTTCAGATTGTTTACAGATGCTTTGGATCAACGGATAATTTTCGTTGTCGGCGGTAAGTTTATCCATTAGTTGTTTCAAGGGTGCATGTATCAAGGTCAGTGGAGTCCGGAGCTCATGGCTGATATTGATAAGAAAGCGTACTTTTTCTTCGTATACCTGCTGCTCATGTTCTTTCATTGCCCACTTTAACTTGGTTTCTTTGTTACGCAATAACAGGATGAAAATGAGGATAACGCTAACGAAGATAAAAAGGGTGCAACTTAGGATGAACCAGCCAGATTTATACCAAGGAGGCAGTACTATCAGGGTAAGAATATCATAGTCTGCTGTCCAGTCACCGTTGCGGGTACTGCAGGCGGCTTTTATGTGATAACTGCCTGTTGGCAGACTGCTTAAGTTTATTTCCGGTAAATAAGAATAGATGTTTTGTCCGTTCAGTCCTGTAATGGTGTATCTATACATGGGTTTGCGGAAAATATCCTTATCACGGGTGATGATTTTGATGATGATCGGTTTGCTTTTTTCATTGACATTGAGTTGGTGGTCATTTGATATCCGGTCGTAGACACGTTCTCCGCCCACTAGGATGTCGGCCAGTTGGAGAGTGGGGAGAAGTGCGGGGTCGTCAGGTAAGTGCCGGTTGATATGTAGTAAGCCGTTTACACCTCCCATATAGACATCTCCGGATGAAGAGAGCAATCGGGGTTTCTCCAGATATTCGTTTTGTACCACTCCGTCCGGTTCACCGAATAAGATGAATTTCTTTTCTTTAATCAGATATGCGAATAATTTTTCTTCCGTTCCTATCCATACACGCCCTTGCCGGTCACAAATGAGTGAGCTTATTTCATTAATCAGGGTATTGGGGACAAGGGTGTATTGCTTGGTAACCGGATTATAATAACTTAAACCATAGTTACTGCCTATCCATAGTAATCCGTTCTCGTCTAGTGAGACAGAATTGAACACGGTGTCTGTTTGACAGGTAAATATAAGCTCCAGTTCGTTGAGGCTGGAGTTGATTTTATAGATATGTTCCAAATCGTGCAGATAGCAATCCTCTCCTGTGCTGTTTATGGGTAACAACGTACCGACAATATCAGTGATGCCTTTTCCTTTGGTGATGGGAATGAATTGCTTTTTACCAATATGGTATTTATAAGGTGTTTCGGATAACATCAAAATGGTTTCAGGAGTATTTTGATATACATTGACTGTTTTTCCCCGATGGCATAAAATATCATTAATGCTGTCGTTGATAATGACAAGTGGCTGATATCGGTGGGTTTCTTTATGAAAGACAAACAAGCCTTGGCTGAATAGCGAAACCAGTAGATGGTTTTTGTCCATGCCGGTGATGGAAGCTACCTTTTCTTCCCAGGTAGAAAGTATGTGATGAAACTTTCCGGTGGCCGGGTCGAAGAGGTTGATGCCCCCTCCGTCTGTTCCGATCCATATTTGGTTGTCATTGTCTTGATAAATGGACAGGATTGTTTTCTCGCTCAGCCCGTAATTCTGTCCCGGCAGCACGTCTTGATAAGTTTTCATTCCTACCTCTTTAATATTGATTAATCCGTTGCGTACACTTCCCGCCCACATATTGTTGCTTTTGTCGTTATATAGACAAAGAATAGAGTTGGCAGGCAAGGAGTAACGATCTCCCGGAATATACCTCAATGTCGATATCTTGCCAGTCTGCGGATTGAGAATATGGATTCCTCCGCCGTCTGTACCCATCCATATTTGTCCATTATGCTCTTCTAATGATAGCACTACATTGGTTTTGAGAGGAGAGTTTTGTGTATGATAGGTCTGTAATTGTTTTCCATTGCGGTCATAACAGCTTACTCCCTGATTGTAATGAGCTACCCATACATTCCCTTTTTTATCAATCAACAGTGAGATAATCTGTTCACTGTTGAAGGGAACAGGACGGGTGTTGCCCGTAGCGATATCAATAAACAGAGCTTTTGCCCATCGGTTGGTGGCCAGGAGAGTGCGGGAATCCCATTGGTAAAGATTGGAAATATGATACTTGCCGTTCGGCTTCAACGTATGGAACAGGTTGATAATATGGTCTTCATAGTTGTATTTGTATAGACTGCCTCTTCCCCCGAAGATTACTCCGTCCTCCCATAGGCAAAGAGAACTGGCTATTACCGGATTGTTGTCTTTATCCCGCACAAGGATAAAATTGTCTTCTATTTCATTGTAGCGGAATACTCCCTTTTCTGTGATGACCCAAATGGTATGTTCTTCATCTTCCAAAATATGTGTGACATTACCGCGCAGATATCTTCGCTGTTCGTAACCGTCGAATCGTCCGATTCCTGAGCGTGTCCCTATCCAGACATATCCTTTTTCCTGACTGACTTCCATACAGCGTACCATGGAGGAAAGTCCGTTTTGAGAGGGAATTTGTTGGAAAAAGTATTGTTTGGCTTCTGATATAGAATGTAATAGAATGAATAGAAGGAGCAAGGACAGGATTCGTATGTTGTGGGCAGATGTTTTCATTGCTTACTCAAGGTTTGGGAACAAAAATAGTTGATTGTCTTGAATAACACAACAAAATGACGTATGAATAATGCGGACAACCGATAAAAAGTCTCTTTTTGGCTGATTAATTCCTGTCTGCTCCTTCGTTTCCTTTTATTTTGCTATAGCATCGTAAACAGCTTTTGCCATCACTTTCGCTCCTTCTTCATTGGGATGGATATGGTCGGGGAATAATTCCGGCATTCCATCCATTGCGCTGTGAAGGTCAATGACAGGCAGCTTGTTTTTCTTGGCAACCTTCTTAATCATAGGTATAATCTCTTTTGAGATGATATCATCATTAATGCTTTCTCCGGTAAGATATGCCTTTGAAGGATAGCATAGATAGATTTCAGGTTGTGAGGGAAGGGCTTTAAAGGCGTCAATCATGGTTTGTGTATCTTTTATGAAATCTGCTTTATATACCCAGTTAAATGACTTGCTGTCATTAGTTCCTAGTTTGATAACAACGATATTGGGGTTGAACGCCAATGCTTGTTGATAAGCTTGTTCTTTCATATAAGGGTGATCACCTTTATTCAGCATAGTACGTGCGCTGACTCCAAAGTTTTTCACCCAGTATTTATCTCCTAGCAAACGGCCTAGAACGGAGGGATAGCTGTCGTGGCTCCGGTTTTTGATTCCTGCTCCGTAAGTAATGCTGTTGCCTACACAGGCTACCCGGACAGCATCTTTACGGGGAGCTTTGAAACTGCGCAACCAGGCAGATAAATCGTTTAACATCTCATTCTTGTAAATGAAGTTTTCGCGGATACCCCAGCCATGTCCGCCACTGGCATAAATATGGAGTACGGCTGGTACATGATTCTTGTGCAGCCCCAGGTAATAATTTACCCCATTGGCAGGAGGAACTGTCTTGTCATCGTCACTGTAGGCGATAAAGGCGTGGGGAGTTTCTTTGGTTACTTGTTTCTCATTGGAAAATTCGGTTTCCAGTTCGGCGGAAGCGTCTTTACCTAAAAGATTATCGTGAGACCCTATGTGAGTATAGGATTTATCCATGGTGATGACAGGATAGAATAGGATTTGAAAGTTAGGGCGGAGTTCGGGGCGGGCATGTGTGGCGATGGTTGAAGCTAGATGCCCTCCGGCAGAGGAGCCCATTATACCTATATCATATGGATTCAGATTCCATACATCGGCACTGTCGCGCGCCATTTTCATGGCAGCTTCGGCGTCCGAGATGGGGAGAGTGCGGTCACCATGAGGCATCCTATATTTCAGTACAATCAGTGCGATGCCTTGTTTGTTGAAGTAAGGTGCCCAGTCATAGCCTTCGTGGTTGACAGCCAGTCCGCCATATCCGCCACCCGGACAGGCTACTATGGCACGGCCTGTCGCTAGCTCGGGAGCCGGAAGGAAGACGCGGAGCGAAGGGGTGTCAATATCAAACGGTTGGGGAGCCTTTTGGGCGGCCAAGGGAAAAGAGGCTGATAAGAAGAACAGCAGGATTGTTAAAATAGAAAGTTTTAGTTTCATAATATATTGATTAATGGATAAAAACATATTTGGAGATACAAAGATACTTGTTTTTGTATTTGGGTCGGTTGTCATTGTCTTTAAAAAAACAATAGCCAGGTTTCCGACTTTGTTTATTCCTCCTCCAAAATTGACTATTTCTCGGTGAAATGGACCTTTTTAGCTAATTTTGGACTTAAAAATAGTGATTATTGTACCTCTTATACCTCTGTTTTCCTCTACATTTGCCACAAATTAAAATAATGTTAACTATCATAAATTACTAATTTAAATTTAATTCTATGAAGAAGAACCTCTTTAACGTTTTTCTAGTGTGTGTCTTCTGTATGGCAGCAATTCCAGATATGTTTGCCCAGCAGATAAAAGTAACAGGTAAAGTTACTGATAGTACTAACGAGGGGATGCCCGGTGTGAATGTACAAGTGAAAGGTACAACCACGGGAACCATTACAGATTTTGATGGCAATTATTCTATTGATGTCCCTGACTCCAAATCTACATTAGTGTTTTCTTTTATTGGCTATGTGACCCAGCAAGTGCCGGTAGGAGGGAAAAAAGTATTGAATGTTCAGTTGAAAGATGATACTCAGACATTGGATGAAGTAGTGGTAGTGGCTTATGGTACGGCAAGAAAGAGTGATTTGACCGGTGCTACCGCCAGCTTGCGTCCGGATGCTAACGATGCTTCTAAAACAGCTTCTTTTAATAATCTGTTGCAAGGTAAGGTGGCGGGGCTGAATGTAACTTCATCTATGGCTGCTCCGGGAGCTGCCAGTTCTGTGACAATTCGTGGCGCTAACTCATTGCGTGGAGATAACCAGCCTCTGTATGTTATTGATAATGTTCCGCAATCTTCCACCGGGGAATTTGCAGAGTCGGCTATGGGTGGCGGTGATTTCCAAATTGCGCAAGATCCTTTAAGTGCTTTGAATCCTGCGGATATTGAAGATATCACTGTATTAAAAGATGCCTCGGCTACGGCAATTTATGGTTCCCGCGGTGCGAATGGTGTTATTATCATTACGACTAAAAAAGGGAAAGCAGGTAAGGCTAAAGTAAACGTGACTGCAAACTTTACCATTGCGGATGCCCGTAACCTGCATAATATGTTGAATCTGGAACAGTATGCTGCTTATGCCAATATGAAGGCTAATGCCGGCGAGGAAAAGTACTATCCGCAAGCAAATGGCGAGATGCATTATGTGTATGGTGAAAACTTGGATAAATATAAGAAAGATCCTACCAACCCTGAATACTATCGTGTCTTGAGTTATAAGAACTGGCAGAAAGAAGCCTATTCATCCGCTTTCTCTCAAGTTTATTCTGCATCGGTCAGCGGAGGATCGGATGCAATGACTTATTATGTTTCGGGTGGTTTTAAGGATATAAAAGGTATTGTGAGCAATACAGGTATTAAACAAGGTGATTTGCGTGCAAACCTTACGGCTAACCTTTCAAAGTCCGTTACTATGGCACTTGCTCTGAATGGATCTATCAAACAAAATGATATGATGACCGGAGGTAATACGACAGGTGGTATTGCCGGTTCATTGGCACGTACAGTATTGGATACAGCTCCTTATGAAATTCCGGCAGACGACCCGACATTACAAACGGACATGGACGCAAAAACTACTGTTTATAGCTGGCGGGATGACTATGATGATATAACGGATGATAAAAGCTTTGGCGGTAGTCTGGATTTGAAATGGAATATTTGCAAATATCTTTCGTATAATCTTCGTGCCGGGGGAAATGTGAATATAAACGAACGTGCTCGTTGGTATGGTATGCAGCTCACTATCGGTGCTAATGATCAAGGTGTGCTAGCCATGGCTAACTTGAATAAGACCAATTATAATATAGAAAACTTATTGAATTTAAATATTGACTTGGCGAAAGGTATTCATCTGGGAGCTACTGCTGGTGTAACTTATGACGGACATACATTCTTGAATAAGAATGTGAAGGGTACTCGTTTCTCTAATTTTGACTTACGTACAAAAGGGTTACACCTTGCTTCTGTGAAGACTCATGAACAACCTACCCAAAAGGATTATCAGTTACTGTCTTATCTAGGTCGTATCAATCTTTCTGCTTATGATAAATATTTGCTTACTGCATCTGTACGTGCGGACGGATCAAGTAAATTCAAAAAGGGTAACCGATGGTCTTACTTCCCTTCCTTCTCTTTGGCCTGGCGTATGGAGCAGGAAGAGTTTATGAAGAATGTTAACTGGTTGAATCAAATGAAAATACGTTTAGGTTTTGGTGTTACAGGCAATCAGGGCATTAATCCTTATGCTACTTTCTCTGATTATTCACAAATAATAGATTATGCAAAAGCCACAGGGGATCAGATTTTGGCAATGGCGGTAAGCAATTTGCAGAATGACGGGTTGAAGTGGGAACGTACATCTTCTTGGAATGTGGGTTTTGATTTTGCTTTTTTCAACAGCCGTCTGTCAGGATCAGTAGATGTATATCAGAAAAAAACCAATGATTTGCTTATTTCGCGTTCATTGCCTGCTTCCAGTGGTTTTGCAAGTGTGATGTTGAATCAAGGTTCGTTGAAAAACAAAGGTGTTGAAATTAGTTTGAATGGAGATATTCTCCGTAACTTGAACGGTTGGAGTTGGAGTTTGGGCGGAAACATTGGTTTCAATAAATCAAAAATTGGTGACCTGGGTTTTGCACCGACAGATTTTGGAACCTTGAAGAATGTGCGTGGATATCAGGGAACTTCTATAGGAGATCATTTTGGTATTGCTAATCTTTTCATTGCAGGTGAGGCACCGGGATTGTTCTTCGGATATAAGACTCAAGGTATTATTCAGCCGGAAGATATTGTAGATGGAAAAGTTGCTTATACGGCTGCTGACGGATCAACCAAATATTATTCCAGTTCTGTGGCCAATGACTTGGGAGCCGGTAATATAAAAGCGGTGGATATGAATGAGGATGGTGTTGTGGATGAAAAGGATAAAACCATTTTAGGCAATCCGAATCCGGACTTTACTTATGGTTTCCAAACTCGTATTGCCTGGAAAGACCTGTCTGTCTCGGCTTCTTTTAATGGTGTGCATGGTAATCAGATATTGAATACGAATATCCGTTATTATACGCCCTCTCGGCAAGCTGGTAATTTGACACAAGAAGCATTCCGGAATATCTGGACGGAAGAGAATCATTCAAATCTTTATCCGTCGGCTACGGCGAATGTAAAGAACGTGGTTTATGACCGTTATATTGAGGATGGAAGTTACTTGCGTTGTTCGGATATCACTTTGAATTATACATTGCCAAAATCTTGGATGAAGAAAATCGGCTTTCAGAATATAGGTGTATTTGCTTCGGTTAAAAATGCATTTGTCATCACTAATTACAGTGGATACGATCCGGAAATCAATTCGTTTGCTTTTGATGGATTACGCCCGGGCATTGATATGAATGCATTTCCAAGCCAACGTTCTTATGTCTTTGGATTAAATGTGGCCTTTTAAATAGTTTAACCGATAATTTTTTTGTAAAATGAAAAAACTAAAATATATATTTTTATTAGCAGGTGCTTTGTTATTGGCATCCTGCGAATCGTGGCTGGATGAAGACCCGCAATATACGATAAATACAAAAACTCAGTTTAGTACTGTGGAAAATGCCAGACAGGCTTTGATGGGATGTTACGGATATATGTCGGCTGATAATGCTTATGGCCAGGCATGGCAGGAAGTAACATTTGGATATTGTGGTTTTGGATGGTCACAAACAAATGGCAGTTCTACAGATTTATTGGTCTCTATGGACGGAGGAATTGATGAAACTATAAACACAATGGCGTGGAGAGGGATGTATAAAGTGATTGGTGAAACAAATGCATTCATTGCCAATATTGCCGATAGTCCGTTAGAATCGGCTGATAAGTTGCCAATGGAAGCGGCTGCTCGTTTTTTGCGTGCATTGGCTTATTACAATTTGGCAGTTACCTATGGAGATGTACCTTTAAAGACCACTCCCTCTGCTCATGACGGAGTAGCTGTTCCTCGTTCTCCTAAAAATGAGGTCTTTGAATTGGTACGTACTGACTGGGAGTTCGCTTATGAGAATTTACCGGAAAAAGATGATGACGGTTTTGCAACGAAGTGGGCAGCGAAAGCGTATCTAGGAAAACTTTATCATACTTTGGGCTGTCAGGGTGATAATACGGCTTGGGAGAAGGCGAAAGCGTGTTTTGATGAGGTAATGCCTAAATATCGGCTGGCGGATAAATTCAGTGATTTGTTTGTTGATTATGTACAAGGTTCTCCGGAATCTATTTTTCAATTGAATTTTGCACTTGCAGGTTCTACCACCCGTAACCGGGGTAGCTGGCTGGTCGCTCCTAATGGCTCTTGTAATGGGCAGGCTTGGGACCGCATACGTGCTTCAAAAGCTTTGTATGATTATTTTTGGGCTACTTATCCCGGTGATCCACGTATTGAAAGCACATTCCTGACTTATTGGAAGTCTTATGCCGGAGTAGGAAAAGGTGAGAAACCTAAAGAGGAGCCTATAGCTTCGGCGCGCGATACTGTATATGCATATCCTTATTTTACATATACCATTGGAGGAGAAGAAAAACCTGCCGGATGGAAGAAACCCAAGTTGTATGTAGGACGGATTCCTTACGAGAAATTAGCTGATCCGGCTAGTCCGAAAGCTGAAGAACTTTATGCTATGATTGCCGATACGGCTACTGCGACTCCCGCTGAAAAAGGGTATTTGAAAGGCTTGTTGTCTTTGTTGGAAAATGCGACAAAAAAGCCATCTACCAATACAAAGTCATGGCCCTATTTCAAGAAACCGTGGGATCCTGAGCAGAGTGGTAATAACAGTCATAAGAATTTAATTTTGTATCGTTATGCAGATATGTTACTGATGGCAGCGGATGCATATAATGAATTGGGGCAGACTGATAAGGCGATAACATTTGCCAATGAGGTGCTGAAGAGAGCGCGTCAATCAGGAAACGCGTCTCAGCCGGCTGACTGGAGGAGTGGCTTGTCTAAAGAACAAGTGCGTGAGAAAATTTATTTTGAACGTATTTTTGAAGGTGCCGGTGAACCGGAAATGTATCAGAAAATGCGTTTACGCGGCACAGAGTTTCTGAAAAAAGCTTTTGAGGTCAACAATGGGCATGGAATTATTCAAGAATCAGTGGCCAATAATCCTAAAGGGAACGGGAACTGGGGAGAACGTATTTTTAATGATGGAAATTTGAATGATGAAAACTTCCTGAAGAAAAATTTATTGCTCCCGGTTCCGAAAGATGAGATAGACACCAATTCAGCTCTTGACTATAGTGACAATAATTATGGTTATACTAATTAAGGAAACATGATAGAACGCTTTATTCAATAGGTCTTTATTGGATTTTTCCGGATGCAGGGCGCACCTGCGCTTTGCATCCGTTTTTTTCTTGTCTGTAACCTGTTTCTGGACATTCTCAGATATAAAATAGTCATTTCCAGACAAGAAACAATAATATAACTTGTATCTTTGCGGATGTTAATTCTTTGCTTATTTAAATTTATGAATATGAACAACCTACAATCAGGATTATTTTTTTCTTTGACCGGCATTACTGCTGTGGCATCTCTGTCATCATGCGCTTCACAAAAGAAAACTGAGGAGCAGAAACCTTACAACATCGTGTATATAATGACCGATGACCATACTGCCCAGATGATGAGTTGCTATGACAAGCGTTATATGGAAACGCCCAACCTTGACCGCATTGCTAATGATGGAGTGCGTTTTACAAATAGTTTTGTGGCCAATTCATTGAGTGGTCCCAGCCGTGCCTGCATGATTACCGGCAAGCATAGTTGTGCTAATAAATTCTATGATAATACCACTTGTATATTTGATGGTTCGCAACAGACTTTTCCGAAGCTGCTGCAACAGGCCGGATACCAGACCGCCCTTATCGGAAAATGGCACTTAGAGAGTTTGCCCACAGGTTTCAATTATTGGGAGATTGTACCCGGACAAGGTGATTATTATAATCCGGATTTTATTACGCAAGACAATGACACCATTCAAAAACATGGGTATATAACCAATCTCATTACTGATGATGCCATAGACTGGATGGAGAACAAACGAGATAAGGACAAACCTTTTTGTATTTTAATTCATCACAAGGCTATTCATCGCAACTGGCTGGCAGATACTTGTAACTTGTCTTTGTATGAAGATAAAACTTTTCCGTTGCCCGATAATTTCTTTGATGATTATGAAGGACGCCCTGCGGCAGCGGCACAGGAAATGAGCATCGTGAAGGATATGGATATGATTTATGACCTTAAGATGCTTCGCCCCGATAAACAAACCCGTTTGAAGGCTCTTTATGAAAATTATATCGGACGTATGGATGAGGGGCAGCGTGCGGCATGGGATAAGTTTTATGGTCCCATTATTGATGACTTTTATAAAAAGAATCCTCAGGGTAAAGAACTGGCCGATTGGAAGTTCCAGCGCTATATGCGTGACTATATGAAAACAGTGAAATCGTTGGATGATAATGTAGGCCGTGTACTGGATTATCTGAAAGAAAAGAATATGCTGGACAATACCTTGGTGGTTTATACTTCAGACCAAGGCTTCTATATGGGAGAACATGGTTGGTTTGACAAACGCTTTATGTACGAAGAATCCATGCATACTCCGCTTATAATGCGGTTGCCCAAAGGTTTCGACCGGAAAGGTGATATTACAGAATTAGTGCAAAACATAGATTATGCACCTACTTTTCTGGAATTGGCAGGTGCTCCTGTTCCCGAAGATATCCAAGGTGTTTCGTTGCTTCCACTGTTGAAAGGAGAAAAACCTGCTGATTGGCGCAAATCATTGTATTATCATTTTTATGAATATCCGGCAGAACATATGGTGAAACGTCACTATGGTGTACGTACAGAGCGTTATAAATTAATTCATTTCTATAATGATATTGATGTATGGGAATTGTATGATTTACAGGCAGACCCTACGGAAATGCACAATCTTTATGGTCAGAAAGAATATGAACCGGTTGTGACGGAGCTGAAGACTGAATTGGCAAGATTGCAGGAGCAGTATAATGATCCGGTACGCTTTTCACCCGATAGAGACAAAGAATAAGAAAAATAGCATATATCATGAAATACGCTTGTTTGATTTTGCTATGGTCGTTATTTGCGACTATGGCCTTACCTGCTGACAACCTAATCCAATCTATATCTATTGTTCCCTGCCCGGAGAGTATTACTCCGGGTACAGGTTATTTTACTTTCTCCGGAAAAACAGACTTTACGGTAGAAAATGAGGAGCAGGCAGAGGTTGCACGCTGTTTCTCTGCTCTTTTTACCCAGGCGGCCGGATTTACTCCTTGTGTGAAGGTTGGAGAAAAGAAGGGGAAAATCAGTTTCCTTACCGATGCTGCATTAAAGAGTGAGGCGTATCATCTGGAAATAACTCCCAGGCAGATAATAGTTAAAGCTTCAGATACAAAAGGTTTCTTTTATGCCTTGCAGACTATTCGTCAGTTATTGCCTGCTTCCATTGAGGGCACAGCGGTGGCGGAAACTGCGGATTGGAGCGTGCCGGCTATGACAATCAAGGATGAACCTCGTTTCGGATATCGTGGATTGATGGTGGATGTAGCCCGCTTTTTTACTCCGAAAGAGAATCTGTTTCGTATTATCGATTGTATGGGAATGTTGAAAATTAATACCCTGCATCTGCATTTGGTGGATGATAATGGTTGGCGTATTGAAATAAAGAGATATCCTTTACTCACTGAAATCGGTTCACGGCGTGTAGATCGTCCTGGAAAATCTTTTCCGGAGCGTCGTAATCCCCGGCAGGGTGAACCGACTGTAGAAAAAGGATTTTACACACAGGAGGATATCCGTGAGATAGTGGCGTATGCCGCCCGACATCAGGTTGAAGTGATTCCTGAAATTGAAATGCCGGCTCATAGTAATGCTGCGTTGGCTTCTTATCCGTTGTTGGCTTGTCCTGTGGTCGATAAATTTATCGGTGTCCTTCCAGGATTGGGAGGAAATCATGCGGATGTGATCTTCTGTGCAGGAAACGATAGTGTGTTCACTTTCTTGCAAGGGGTGATTGATGAGGTGGTGGAGTTGTTTCCCTCTAGATATATTCATTTGGGTGGGGATGAGGCTCGGAAAACGCATTGGAAGGAGTGTCCGCTTTGTCAGGAACGTATGCGACAGGAAGGCTTGGAGGACGAAGAAGCGTTGCAAGGTTATTTTATGGCGAGAATGAGTAAATATGTACAAAGCAAAGGGAAAGAAGCCATGGGCTGGGATGAACTGACCAATACCCGGATTCCCGACGGAGCAATTATTTATGGTTGGAGAGGTTACGGTCAGGCTGCCGTCAAGGCGGCGGAGCAAGGGCATCGGTTTGTCATGACTCCTGCACGTATCATGTATTTGATTCGTTATCAGGGACCGCAATGGTTTGAACCTTTGACCTATTTTGGGAATAATACATTGAAGGATGTATATAGGTATGAACCGATACAGAAAGAATGGAGTCCGGAGGTACGTTCCTTGCTGATGGGAGTACAGGCTTCTATGTGGACTGAGTTTTGCAATAAACCGGAAGATGTGGAATATCAGCTGTTCCCTCGTCTGGCTGCTTTAGCCGAAGTGGCTTGGACACAGCCTTGGCATAAAAATTGGAGAAGTTTTTTGGTAGCAATGGATAAATTCAACGAGCATCTGTCTGCTAAAGGAATTGTGTTTGCCTGTTCCATGTATAATATACAACATACGGTAACCCCTGTAAATGGAAAGCTACAGGTGAAACTGGAATGTGAACGTCCTGATGTGGAAATCCGTTACACAATGGATGGTAAGGAGCCGACAGACCGGTCTCCGCTATATAAGAACCCGTTGATGGTGACCGGTACACAAACTATAAAGTGTACGACTTATAGAGCAGGTCGGCAGATGGGAAAAACATTGACATTGCCTTTGGTTTGGAATAAGGCTACCGCCAAACCTGTTTTAGGAAATAAACAGGCCGGGAAGATTTTAGTAAATGGCATACGTGGCAGCTTGCGCCAGTCGGATTTCGAATGGCATTCATGGGAAAGCAGTGATTCTGTCGCTTTTACTATAGATTTGCAAAAGAAGGAGTCGCTTCGTTCTGTATCAGTGGGATGCATAACGAATTATGGCATGGCAGCCCATAAACCGGCAGATATTGAAGTGTGGGTTTCAAATGATAATCGGGATTATCGTAAAGTATCCGGTAAACAGTTCACGGATGGAGAGATTTTCCGTGAAGGGACTTTCAAAGAGGATGTGGTACTTGATTTGAATAAGGAAATTGGCCGTTATGTGCGGATTATTGCTAAAGGAGCCGGAGAGTGTCCTGCAACCCATGTACGCCCCGGACAAGAGGCAAGGATTTATTTTGATGAGGTAATGATAGAATAAATAGATATATGAGAAATACATTATTATATTTTTTGGCTGCTCTGGTTATATTTCCAGTAATGGCGCAACAACAACCCGAATGGCAGAGCCAATATGCTGTCGGACTGAACAAACTGGCCCCTCATACTTATGTGTGGCCTTATCAAACCGTATCTGATATCCGTAACGGAGATTATGAATCTTCTCCTTATTACATGAGTCTGAACGGTAGTTGGAAATTCCATTGGGTAAAGAATCCCGATAACCGTCCGAAGGATTTTTATAGACCGGAGTTTTATACAGGAGGATGGGCGGATATTCAGGTTCCCGGCAATTGGGAACGTCAAGGATATGGAACAGCTATTTATGTAAACGAAACCTATGAGTTCGATGACAAACTGTTCCATTTTAAAAAGAATCCGCCTTTAGTTCCATATAAAGAGAATGAAGTCGGTTCCTACAGACGTACCTTTACAATTCCTGCCGATTGGGAAGACCGCCGTGTGGTTATCTGTTGTGAAGGAGTGATTTCTTTTTACTATATTTGGGTGAACGGACATCTGTTGGGCTATAATCAAGGTTCAAAGACACCGGCCGAATGGGATATCACTGATAAATTGAAGAAAGGTGAGAATACGGTGGCATTGGAGGTTTACCGTTGGAGTGCCGGTTCGTATTTGGAGTGCCAGGATATGTGGCGGTTGAGTGGTATTGAACGTGATGTGTATCTTTACAGCACTCCTAAACAGTATATAGCCGATTACAAAGTAACCTCTTCTTTAGACAAACAACAATATAAAGAAGGTATTTTCGGTTTGGAAGCTACCATTGAAGGGCCTTCTACTTCCATGACTACCTTTGCTTACCGACTGGAAGATAAAACCGGTAAGGCGGTTCTGCAAGGTGAATATCCTATCAAATCGAAGGGATTGAGCCATTTCTTGAAGTTGGATGAACAAAGTTTGCCGGATGTGGAAGTCTGGAGTGCTGAGCATCCGAATCTTTATACGCTGATCTTGGAATTGAAAGATGTAACAGGTAAAGTAACGGAACTTACCGGATGTGAAGTAGGTTTCCGCACTTCGGAAATTAAGGACGGACGTTTTTGCATCAATGGTGTGCCGGTCTTGGTAAAGGGAACGAACCGTCATGAACATTCCCAATTAGGACGGACTGTAAGCAAGGAACTGATGGAAAAAGATATCAAATTGATGAAACAGCATAATATCAATACGGTCCGCAATTCGCACTATCCTACCCATCCTTATTGGTATCAGCTTTGTGATCGTTATGGACTTTATATGATAGATGAAGCTAATATTGAATCACATGGCATGGGGTATGGACCTGCTTCATTGGCCAAAGATTCCACTTGGTTGCCTGCCCACATGGATCGTACCCAACGTATGTATGAGCGTTCCAAGAATCATCCGGCTATCGTCATCTGGTCATTGGGGAATGAAGCCGGAAACGGTATTAACTTCGAACGTACATATGACTGGATGAAGTCAGTGGAGAAAAGTCGTCCTGTACAATATGAACGGGCCGAACAGAATTATAATACCGATATCTATTGCCGTATGTATCGCAGCGTGGAAGAACTCATGGCCTATGCCCGCCAGACAGAACCTAAAGTTTATCGTCCTTTCATCATGACAGAGTATCTGCATACTATGGGTAATAGTGGCGGAGGATTAAAGGAATATATGCATGTATTCGAAACCGAACCGATTGTTCAGGGAGGTTGTATCTGGGATTGGGTGGATCAATCTTTCCGCGAGATAGATAAGGATGGTAAATGGTATTGGAGTTATGGTGGGGATTATGGTCCGAAGGATGTGCCCAGCTTTGGCAATTTCTGTTGTAACGGGTTGGTCAATGCAGCCCGCGAACCGCATCCGCATCTCATTGAAGTGAAGAAGGAGTATCAATATATCAAATCGGCACTGACCGATCCTAAGAAGCTGACAGTGGAAGTCAAGAACTGGTATGACTTTACCAATTTGAATGCCTATACGTTGCACTGGCAGGTCATGGGGGATGATGGGAAAGTGATAGCAGAAGGAACTCGAAAAGCAGACTGTGCCCCTCATGAGGCTGTAACATTCTCTTTGGGTGCTGTAAAGTTGCCTTCTACGATTCGTGAGGCTTATTTGAATCTGTCTTGGACGCCTGATAAGGCAACTCCCTTTATTGGAACTCATGACGAAGTGGCCTATGACCAGTTTGTACTGTCTGCCAACAAAGGGTATCGTGCGCCGGAAATCAAATTGGCTGATAAGGTGAAGATAGATATTGATCCTGCAACCGGCGCTTTACGCTCTTATATATATAAAGGTAAAGAGATGCTTTCATCTCCTGTAGTTCTCAGCCTTTATCGTCCTGTTACGGACAATGACAGCAGGGAAAAAACAGGAGGAGCCAAAGTTTGGAGGAAAGAAGGTTTGGATAATATGATTCAAAAAGCTACTTTTGTCAAAGCATCTGAAACAGGTGGTAAAGCGGAAGTAGAGTTATGGAATGCTAAAGGCGTAAAGTTGGGAATGGCTACCTTTGTATATACCTTGCAGAGCAATGGTGCATTAAAAGTAAAGACAACTTTCTTGCCGGATACTTCTGCTGTTACTTCATTGGCTAGAGTGGGCCTGGCATTTGAAATGCCGTATGCCTATAACAAGGTTTCTTATTTGGGACGTGGTGAACATGAAACTTATATAGACCGTAATCAGTCTGGATGTATTGGAATTTACCATACAGATGCAGAACGTATGTTCCATTATTATGTGAAGCCCCAGGCTACAGGAAATCGTACGGATGTGCGTTGGATGGAATTGGCGGATGAGGCAGGAGAAGGTTTGTCTTTCCGTTCGGATAAAGTGTTTCAGTTCTGTGTTATTCCATTTACGGATTCTAATGTAGATAAAGCTACTCATATTAATAAACTTGAGAGAACAGGGATTATAAATGTTCACTTAGATGCGGAACAGTCGGGGGTAGGTACTGCGACTTGTGGTCCGGGGGTATTGCCGCCATATCGTGTTCCGGTGGAGAAGCATACGTTTGAGTTTATGATTTGTCCATTAAAATAACCTAGTAATAAAGAAAAATGAGAAAAACGATTCTAACCGCAGCCTTACTTTGTGCTTTTCTGGGAACTCAGGCACAGGAGTATTATGAGAAACACGTAGCTTTTCCGGCAGGAGCGACTACGGCACAGAAGATAGATATGGCTTCCCGCTTGGTGCCTACACCGCAACAGTTGGCATGGCAACAAATGGAATTCACTTGTTTCCTTCATTTTGGTATTAATACCTTTACAGGCCGTGAATGGGGAGATGGTAAAGAAGATCCGGCCATTTTCAATCCTACCGAATTGGATTGTGAACAATGGGTAAGAGCTCTGAAGGAAGGTGGCTTCAAAATGGCTATCATTACTGCCAAGCATCACGATGGTTTCTGTTTGTGGCCTACTCGGACAACCAAGCATTCGGTTGCTTCTTCTCCATGGAAAAACGGAAAAGGGGATGTGGTACAGGAACTCCGCAAAGCTTGTGACAAGTATGGATTGAAATTCGGAGTTTATCTTTCTCCTTGGGATCGTAATGCGGAATGTTACGGACAAGGAGAAGCTTATAATAAGTTTTTCATCGAACAGCTGACTGAACTGCTTACCAATTATGGAGAAGTGCACGAGGTATGGTTTGATGGAGCTAATGGCGAAGGACCTAACGGAAAGAAGCAGGAATATGATTGGGACGCTATTTTGAAGACTATCCGTCGTCTTCAACCTAAGGCAGTTACCGCTATCATGGGCGATGATGTGCGTTGGGTAGGTAATGAAGGTGGATTGGGACGTACCACGGAATGGAGTGCAACGGCTTTGATGCCTAATTCTTATCCGGGTTCTGATGAGGTCTATAAGAGATTGGGCATAAATGCTATGTCCAAGGATTTGGGAAGCCGTGAATTGGTATCTAAAGCATCGGATTTGTTCTGGTATCCTTCTGAAGTTGATGTTTCTATCCGTCCGGGATGGTTCTATCATGCCGAACAGGATAATCAAGTTCGTTCACTTGCCAACTTGGTGAATATTTATTATCGTTCTGTGGGTTGTAACTCTGTTTTGTTGCTGAATATTCCACCCGATAAACGTGGTTTGATGCACGAGAATGATGTGAAACGTATCAAGGAGTTGACGGAATATATAAAAAAGACCTTTGCCGATAATAAAGTTGAGAAGGGAAATAGGATATGGACAGCCAAAGTAGGAGATACGAAAGAATATAAGGTGAGGAAGAATACACTTGTTAATACTTTCTTAATTCAGGAGGATATTACAAAAGGCCAGCGTGTGGAAGGTTTTACAGTAGAAGTGTTTGCCAATGGCGCATGGCATCATGTGGGTGAGGGAACTACGGTGGGATATAAACGGTTGTTGCCTTTCTCAGATAGTTATGCCGAAAAGGTTAGAGTGACAATTACGGGTGCTCGTGGAACCGTCAATATCAGTAACATCGGCTTGTATTATGCTGAACCATTGGTTGATAAAACAATGAAAGTAACCTTGAGTGATGTCCCGGTGGATGGTTGGAAAACAGTGGGCATGGATGCAGCCGCAGCCATTGATGGAAAACAGGAAACTGTTTGGAAAACCGAAACTTTAACTCCCTTGGTGGTTGATATGGGTAAAGAAGTGGAAATAGCCGGTTTTAGTTATGCTCCTGCACAGGAGGAGGATCTGACTGGCACTATCTATAAATACAACTTTTATGTCAGCCGGAATGGTAAGGATTGGATGAAGTGTGACGCTACAGGTGAATTCAGTAATATCATGCATAATCCTGTTCCTTATTTTGTACGTTTCGGAAAGACTTATCCGGCCCGTTATTTTAAATTGGAGCCTGTTACCGAAATAAATAATAAGGCAGTAACTGCTGTTGGTGAGATAGGAGTACTGTTGAAATAAATCAGATTAATATATTTTTTTATTTCAGGAGAAGTTATGTTAAGCCGGGTGAGAGAATCATCTGGGTTTTGACATAACTTCTTTTGTATATAGAGGGCATATGAAGGAATTAGCTAATAATCTGTTAAGAACCTTCCGGATTTTGAGAAAACGTATTATATTTGCATAAACATAACGGACATTCAACTTTTTGATTGATTGTAGAAAGCCTTTGTTTAATCGATATCACTTAAATGAGTAAAATTGAATATGAAAAAAAGCCTGTACTTTCTTTTTATATTAGCCTTGTTCTGTTTGACAGGCTGCAAGGATGCACTTGTCCCGAAACCTATAAAGCTCACTTGCAATATCAATACATTTGACGCTCCTATATCATGTATCAGCCGTTCGACAGCAGATGCGGATAAACTTTATATTGGTCAGGAAGACGGTTGTATCATAGAAAAAGTGAATAATAATTGCCAGACCTATTCCATTAATAGCAACCGGCGTATATATGATATATTGGAATATAGTGAAGATTCTCTGTTTGTGGGAACAAGAGATGCTGGTTTGAAGCTGCTGGCTAAATCCTCTCAGCAGACCCAGACTTACTACATAAAAAATAAGAGGATGAATTATTCGGTATATAGTATGACTTTGGATGATGATAAACAGTGTTTGTATGTGGGGACTAGTAATGGACTGTTTAGATTGAATTTGAAAGATGGTTCCACATCTCATGAACTTACTCCCATTCAACTAGGGAAATGTAGTAAAAACTGTGGGGTGAACAAGGTCGTGATAAAGGAAAAAAGACTATATGTGGCTAGTGAACAGGGGTTGTTCGTTGTCCGTAATCTTGAAACGGATTTTAAACGACCTGTTATAGATTCTCTGGTTACCAATGTCAGTGTTTATAATGATACGGTATATGCTTTGTTGGAAAATTCGGTTTTCAAGATAGCTCCCGATGGAAAAAAGACGTTTGTACACAAAGGACGGTGCTACTTGTATGCTCAAGGCCCCGACAAGGATGAATGGTTTATCAGTGCTAATTCTATACTTTATGTTAAAGACGGTTACACTTTAAAATATGATTTGCCGAATGGAGTCAGTACTATCGCCAGACAGATAGGCTTTATGGGGAAAGACTTTCTGCATCTGGCATGTAAAGAGGCTATGCTTTCTTTTGCCTTGCGGCAGAACTCGGCAGATTTAGACAATAATGTATTGGCGGTTAGTGATAAAAGGACGGGAGACTCCATTTTCTTTATTACCGATGATCTTCGTTTACATCTGTATAAGTTCGTCTATAATCATCCGGAATTCAAATCAAAGTCTTTAGGAAAGATTGAAGGTTTGGATATTGTGGGTAATGATATTATAAAATTTTTGGAAACCAGTCCTAATACTTTCTTTCTTGCTACGCGTAAGAAACTTTATAAGATTAAAGGCAATAGAGCGGAGTGTCTTTTGCAGTTCAGTAACACGAAAGAGCAGAATAATATCACTTCTCTTTATTATTCCACCGCGGAACATTGTCTTTATGTGGGTACTAGGGAATATTTAGGTATTATAGATGAACAGCAGGACCATATTGTAACTCCTATTCCGGTTGTGTCAGATAAAGGGGTGAAAGATACTATCGACGCTTATATTACCGGAATTTGTGAGAATGAGGATAGTATTTATGTAACGACCTTGAACAAAGGATTGTATGGAAGACCTTTAAACAGGCCGCAGGAATCTTTCTGGCAGATATGTGATTTATCAGGATATGAGAGTGTTTATGGTGTGATAATGAATGGTAGAAATAAATACTTGAATACCTCGTTGGGAATCGTTAATGAGGAAAATGCGACCTTGCTGCCAGTGAAACATGTGAAATCAATATCGGGAGCTCTTGAAAAGAATCCTAATGAGGGCTTTTTCATACTCTATTATTATGGCATGAGTTTTAAGGGATTGGATGATGCCGGTGTTCCAGAACCATTATTCTGCGATTTGGCTTTTAGCAAGCCTTGTATTGCCGTCAATGGACGGAAAGCGGTTTTGGGATGTAAGTCAGGATTATTCCTTTTTGATGGTAAATCAGGCTTGCTTCCTATCTTGATAGAAAAAGAAGAGATGTCCTATGCGCTGTATATCATCCTGTCAATAGCAGTGCTGCTATCGGCTTTTCTTGCTCTTTTCCTTTTGAAAAGACGGAAAAGAGAAACTCGGAAAGCACTGATGGATAAAAAAAGGATAAATCCGGATGATGTCGGGATGAATGGGGAGGAACTGGAAATGGATGTTCATGAGGTTGCCAAAAAAGTCAAGACCCTGTTTGATGCCTTGGGATACAGAAAAACAGAGGGAGAGGATAAGATGCGTCAGGAACTGAAACAGGTGTGTTTGGATTTTGCTGACAAATATCCTGAATTGGGTAAATTATCCTTTATGAAACGAAGGGGAAAAGAAAGATATTTTATAACGATACTTCTGATGATAGAAGATATTGATGCTACTATTATTTCAAGAGTGCTGGATGTGGATCAGGCAACGGTAACAAGACATAAGTATAATGTAAGGAAAGAAATAGAACAACTTTATCCTGAGGGGGAGTTTGATTGTAAAGTCATCAATCTGCTTTATGACCGTATCAGTTCAAGAAGAAAATAAGTTCATCTTTAGAGTTATCTCAATTTACTGTATTTCGTAGAGCCGGTTTCGTGTATCTGTTTTATTATAAGGAATGGCTTTTTTGCCGGAAGTGCTGAAACACTTCCGGCTCTCCTTTTTTCCTCCTTTTCTCTTCTAGGATGTTTTGGTCATATAAAAGGAGGAAACGGGATTAAAAAGGTATTTTCGGGATAATTTCAAACACTACTTTTGTTTCCGTCAGATGCGGACACTCTGATTGTTTGTCGTACGTTCCGTAGATGATTAAAATGTTTTTCGAAAAACCAATTGAATTTTATTAATTAACCGTTTAAACTAAACTTTTATCATGAAAACAAAGTTTGCCTTACTTCTAGTGTTTTGTGCCATTTCATTAAACATCTTTGCACAAGAGAAAAAAATAAAGGATAGAAGAACCAATCCCGAACTTTATTATTTGGAAGAATCTGAGGTTGCCAATAGTCTGGAGTTGCTGCCTCCTCCTCCTGAAGCCGGAAGTATTTTGTTCTTGTATGACAAAGCCCGTTACGACTGGGGGAAATTGCAAAGGGATACTCCTAGGGGTGAACAAGCTGTCAGTGATGCCCGTGTAAATGGTGATGGCGTTCCCTTTGCCTTTTCGGAGGCTTTTGGTATTGAAATAACGAGGGATAAAACACCAGAACTGTATAGGCTCATTATTAATATGAGAGAGGATGCCGGAGATTTGGCTACCCGTCATGCTAAAGAGTATTATATGCGTGTACGTCCTTTTAGTTTTTTCAATGAAATGACTTGTAATCCCGAACAGCAGGAAGAACTTTCAACGAATGGTTCCTATCCTTCGGGACATACAGCCATAGGATGGGCTACTGCCCTTGTTTTGGCAGAAATCAATCCTGACAGGCAGAATGAGATTCTGAAAAGAGGATTTGAAATGGGACAGAGTCGTGTTATTTGTGGGTATCATTTCCAAAGTGATGTGGATGCTGCCCGAATTGTGGCTAGTGCTGTTGTTGCCCGTCTCCATGCCAACGATGCTTTTGTGAAACAGCTTAATAAGGCGAAAGATGAGTTCTCCAAGCTGCAAAAAGCAGGACTCATTCAGTCTGTTTCCAAAAAATAATTCCCTATAACTTAACCATAAACCGTAACTATTTAATGTAATGTTTTTCTTAGATGAACCGGACAAGCGTTTTTGCTAATCCTAAAAGCATGACTATTGACCGGGTGCTGATGGGAGGAAGAATCTGGTTGATTGCTTTCATTGTGTGGCCTTACAGATTCTTCACTGCCCTCAGTATGATAAAAATCAGAGACAGACTGACAGGATACTTGGATGGTTACCATTAAAACTGTATATTATGAAAAATCTTGTATCATTAGGAGTCTTTCTCCTGATATTGCTCTCCGTACAGGTAAATGCACAGGAACAATCAGTCTTGCAAATACGTCCTACGGGACGAATCTTAATGGATGGAGGCTTGTTTCATTCAGATAATAAAAACTTTGTAGATGGTGTAGCGATTCCTGATGCCCGGATAGGTGTAAAAGCAACCTATGGAAAATATAAAGCGAAAGTGGATATAGGCTATGCGTATGGAAAGGTCAGTTTAAAAGACATATTTGTAGAAAGACAATTTTCCTCACATGCGTTATTACGTGTAGGGAATTTTGTACATCAGTTCGGGCTTCAAAGTTCTACTAGTTCGTCTATGAAAGTAACCATGGAGGAGCCGGCAAGTAATGAGGCTTTTTTCAACAGCCGGCTGATAGGGGCTATGTTTGTGTATGACAAAAATGATTTTTTCGGTACAGCTAGTGTTCATGTGGAGAGCGAGGCTCTTAAGAAGAAATCCAATGAATTGGGTAAAATGGGTTATGGTGCTATGAGCCGCCTGGTCTATCGTCCTTTACATGATACAGGGAGATTGTTTCAGTTGGGTATTTCCGGTGCTTACGAAACACCTAGATACAATAGCGAACCTACACTTAACCATACTAGCTTTGACTTGGGGGCTAATTTCCCGACGCGTATTGCAAAAGTCAGAGCTGTGAATGCCTTGATTCCGGATGCAAAGAACCTGATAAAATTTACACCGGAGATGATAGCAGGATATGGTCCTGTGGCATTGGAAGCACAATATTATTATCTTCAAGTGAATCGGAAAAAGGATTTTAAGAATTATAAAGCGAGTGGTATGTATGGAATACTGAGAGGTTTGCTGATAGGTGGTAATTATAGATATTCACATACGGATTGTGGTATTGCCACTCCGGACTCTGGTTCGTTGGAATGCGTATTCGGATATAACTATACTGATATGTCGGATACCCGGTCCCATATTTATGGCGGGCGTTTGAACGATGTCTCTTTTACTGTCAATTATTATATCAATAAGTATATGATATGGAGATTCCGGTACTCTTATACTAAGATAACGGATAGAGTGGGATTTGAAAATCAGTCATTAAGTGCGTTTCAGACACGTTTTCAAGTGATATTTTAAATAGAGGGTCAGAGTTTCATTTTGTTTCAAGAGTTTGAAGCAAGGTGGAACTCTTATATTTGAAACAGATTGGGTGGCAAGAAGAATGTCCTTTTGGGGGTAGAGGGTAGCATAAACCTGTTACTGTAAGAACGAATATTGAAAAATAGCTTTATCTTTGTATTCTTTATACTAGGAATTAAATGAAAAACAAATGAAAGAAGCAACCATAACTCCTTTTGCAAAGCCGCTATATATAATGACCAAACCTGTAGGTGCGGTTTGTAATCTGGCCTGTGATTATTGTTACTATTTGGAAAAATCCAAGTTATATGAGGAACAGCCGCGTCATGTGATGAGCGATGAATTACTGGAGAAATTTATTAAAGAATATATTCAGTCGCAAACCATGCCGCAAGTTTTGTTTACCTGGCATGGGGGAGAAACTTTGATGCGTCCTTTAGTTTTTTATAAGAAAGCCTTGGAACTTCAGAAAAAATATGCAGGTGGTAGAACCATTGATAATTGCATTCAGACAAATGGCACATTGCTGACAGATGAATGGTGTGAATTCTTCCGTGAGAATAATTTTTTGGTAGGCATTTCTATAGACGGTCCTCAGGAATTTCACGATGAATACCGGAAGAATAAGATGGGGCAACCTTCTTTCTATAAGGTAATGAAAGGGATTAACCTGTTGAAAAAGCATGGAGTGGAATGGAATGCCATGGCAGTGGTCAATGACTATAATGCAGATTATCCGTTGGACTTCTATCGTTTCTTTCGTGACGAACTTGATTGTCATTATATACAGTTTACTCCCATTGTCGAGCGACTGTCTAACCGTGCAGACGGTCTTCGGCTTTCTTCATTAAAGCAAAAAGACGGTGAACTGGCTTCTTTCTCCATTACTCCTGAGCAGTGGGGGAATTTCCTTTGTACCATTTTCGACGAATGGGTGCTGAATGATGTGGGTAATTACTATATTCAGTTGTTTGATTCTACGTTGGCCAATTGGGTGGGACAGCAGCCAGGAATTTGTTCATTAGCTAAATATTGTGGACATGCAGCTGTGATGGAATTCAACGGTGATGTGTATGCTTGCGATCATTTTGTCTTTCCTGAGTATAAATTGGGAAATATTTATCAGAAGACTTTGGTGGAGATGATGTATAGTAAAGAACAGGAAACTTTTGGTGCGATGAAGCACAATAGTCTGCCACAGCAGTGCTTGAACTGTTCTTATGAGTTTGCCTGTCATGGGGAATGTCCGAAGAATCGTTTCATGTTAAGTAAAGACGGTGAACCAGGATTGAATTACTTGTGTAAGGGATATTATCAATTCTTTGACCACGTAGCACCCTATATGGATTTTATGAAGAAGGAATATCTGGCGGAACGCGCTCCGGCTAATGTGATGGAGTGGGCGAGAGAAAGGAGAAATAAATAGACTGTTTTCAGTAAGCCGACTGTATGGGACAAGCAAGTCAATTTACCTAGTTGTTTCAGTTGACTTATTTGGTCATTTAAGTTACTTTTTCATGGCTGTTTGGTTTAGTCAGAAAAAATAAAAGGAGCAAAGTCTCTGCGACTTCACTCCTTTTTTTCCGGTCAGATGAATTATTTTCCGTTGTATTCATCAGATACAGTTAATTTCTTACGGCCTTTTGCACGACGGCTGGCCAATACGCGACGACCGTTAGCAGTTGCCATTCTTTCACGGAATCCG
>ERZ779956.249-NODE-249-length-34056-cov-3.613600_pt1 | contig 34056 bp, 23 predicted proteins | sample MGYA00511940_ERZ779956 | MGnify/ENA primary metagenome ERZ779956 (study PRJEB29588, sample SAMEA2154992) | human gut metagenome | biome: human gut; feature: human-associated habitat; material: faeces | place: Denmark | collected 2008/2010 ...
AGCACAAGCCGACGGTTATCACCGCCTTCCCATGCCACGAGTTTACCGGTATTGCGGTTTATGATCAGGAACTTATATTCCAATTCGGCCGGAAGCGCTTCGAGCGGCAGAACGCATTCCCATGTTGGGAATGAGGCATCAGACATGGCTACAGCCTTGTCGGCGTTCCACGCACCGAGAAGTTCGCAGGAACCGCAGACTGCCACAACCTCATCGGGCGACACCATGGGGGCGTCGACTGTCAGCAGAAGTTTGCCGGGAGTTATTTCCGGAGGAAGCGCACGGTTGTTGCGGCGGCATACGCAATCGGTGAACACCACCGAATAGTACGGCTTATCGAACGGCTGGTCCTGCCAGCGGTCGAATATCTCATACTCGCGGACGTTGTTGCCGGGCCGGAATGTGTGGCCGTGGCCCCATTCCTGACGGTCGAGACCGTTTTCGTGGCGGACAATGTAGCGGTAGGTGAATGTGCCGGTACTGTCGGGCAGAGTGACGTTAAGCCGCCAGGATTGTTCGCCGACAAGCTCCATTTTCAGAGCTTTCGCGGGGTCACCGCCTCCCAGTTGCGGGGCATCACCTACAATGTATACCGATTCGCCCCAGTTTGTGCGGTAATCGATTATGAATTTCAGATTCATGGTGAAAGTGGTAAGGATGATATATAAGTAAGATTAATTAATGCAAGGGCGGTTACAGCAGTTTGATGCTGATGTAGCGCTTGGGGTTGCGCTTCACGTCGATGAGCAAAGAGTCGAGCGATGCGGCGCAGTTGTTGAGATTGTCGTAGAGTGCCCGGTCGTGGGTGATCAGGCCGAGCGAAGAGTTGGGATTGTTGAGAGAGGCGGAGAGTGTCTTCAGATTCTCCGACAGCACGTAGATGTTCTGCATGGTGGAGTCTATCGGCATCTCCTTGAGGTCGGCCGACAGTTCGGCCAGTGCGCCGCTCATGGTGTTGAGATTCTCGGTGATGGAGGTCACGTTGTTCATCACGGGAGGGAGCGCACGGGTTGTGGCGTTGACGTTGCGCATAGTTTTGTCTATGCTCAGGGTGATGTCGTCAAGACGGCTGATGGAAGTGGCAAGTGCCGGGTTCGCCATCAGGGCGTTTATGTTAGTCAGCAGTGAATCGATTTTCGGGAAGATGGCGCTGACTGCCGGCATGAGGTTCTGCGACACGTTGTCCATCAGACCGGATGCCGTTTCGCCTATGAGCGTGCTGCCCACGGCTTCATATTCGGTGGAAGTGGTGGGATGCAGGGTGACGGTGGATGTGCCGAGTATGTCCTGCTGGATGATGGCTTTTGTACCTTTAGGCAGTTTCAGCTGGCGGTCAAGGCTGAGTTCCGCTTTCACATGACCGGGGGAGTCATACTCATAGTTGATTGACCGTACCTGACCAACCTTGAACCCGTTGAGGGTAACAGGCGCCGATACCTGAAGGCCGGCGGCGTTGGTGTAGGTGGCGTAATAGTAGTTGGCGGCTTTGAATACATTTATCCCTTTCAGGAAATTAATTCCGAAAAACAATGCGAAGAGTGCTACGACCACGCAGAGTCCGATTAATATCTCTTTCCTTGATTTCATATTGGTTATGATTTTTTTCGGTTATAAAATAGGGGGCTTGCTGTCAGGGTTTGATGAAATCGATGCGTTTTCCGTTCTGCATCTTGACAATAAAACACCCGGGATGCTGTTTTTTTATCTGTTTGTGTAATTTTTTTGCCTTGTTAAGGTTTTCGGTGCCGCCGACAGCGTATTTATACAAAGCTCCCTCGCGGTAATACACCACATCTTTTAGCCCTTGGAATTCTTTGGATTTCGAGGACAACGGGCTTGAGCTTGCAAGCAGCTGCACATAGTAAAGAGGCGTGTCGCTCGAGGCCATTTCCGGAATCCCTTTGAGTATGGAGGGGTTGGCAGGGAGCGGATCCACTTCAGGGAGATCAGGCGCAGCTGTGGGAGCAGTCAGCATCATAGGCTGTTCCTCGTTTGTGGCGTATCCTTTGGAGGGTGTGATCGGGTGTGCTACAGGAAGAGACCTGCCGGTGATGCCGCTGCCGTAAGTGTTGAGATATGCGCAGAGGGAATTGTAAAGAGATGCAACCATCTCGTCCTGCCCGCTTTCAGATGCCAGGTATTTTTCCGAGCGGGGATTGCAGATGAAATCAAGCTCGACAAGTACAGCCGGAGCCGATGTTGCCCACAATACCCAGAATCCGGCCTGACGCACCCCTTTGGGCGCGCGGTGAGCGGTGCCGACAAGTTGCTGATGGATGGCGTCGGCAAATTCGATGCTCTGGTCAAGGCGTTTGTTCTGGCTCAGTTCAAAAATGATGTCGCTTTCAAGCGAGTTGGGGTCGAATCCGGCATATTTCTCCGTGTGGTCGGCTTCCAGTTCCATCACGGCGTTCTCACGTTTGGCCACTTCGAGGTTTTCGGCGGTCTTATGCAGTCCGAGGGAGTACACCTGGCAGCCCTCGATGTTGGCGCGGTTGCGGTTACGCTTGTCAACGGAGTTGATGTGGATGGACATGAAGAGGTCTGAATTTGCGTTGTTGGCAATCTCCGCACGGCGGTTGAGGGGGATGAATACGTCGGTATCGCGTGTGTATACAACTTTTACATACGGAAGATTCTGCTCGATAAGGCGTCCGAGTTTCAGCCCTACAGACAGAACCACAGTCTTTTCGTTGGTGATTTTCCCCACAGCGCCGTAATCGCGCCCCCCATGACCGGGGTCAATGGTAAGCACAAAATCGCGCGCTGACGCCCATTCAGGCGCAGCAGTCAGGATAAAAACCACAAGAGCAATGCGGTACAGGTATGTGATTAAAGCTTTTGTAAAGCTCATCTGAATATTTATGATTTGATAGCAAAATTACGAAAATAATCCAATAGCCCCAATAGCATCGGGTGTGACAATTTTCTATAAAATGGGTAGAAAAGGCATTATATGGAAAATTCACCGGACTTCATACGTAAGATTCACCAGAAATTTCCGGTATTAAAACGGGTCGACATCATAGTAGATCTGCGCCGAACGCATCTCTTTTATGCCTGAAAGATCCACTATTGCCTGACGCAGCAGTTCCTTTACTTTGGACATGGAGGCGTTCACCTCTACTTTCAGCATGATTTTGCGTATGAACAATCCCTGTATACGGCCCACGAGCGGCTCCTCCGGTCCGAACACACGTGTACCGAACAGTTTCCGCAGGTAATCGGCATAAATGCCGGTGATTGATTTCAATGCTGCAATGTCGCGGTGTTTCAGATAAATGTAGATTATTCGCGAGAAGGGGGGATAGGCGAACGCCTTGCGCTGCTCTATCTCGTGGTTGAAGAAACCTTGGAAGTCGTGCTGCCTGACAAAACTGATGATGGGGTGGGCAGGCTGATAGGATTGTATGACCACCACACCTTGTTGGTTCTCTCGTCGGCCGGAGCGTCCCGACACTTGTTCGAGCATGTTGAACGCGCGTTCTGACGCGCGGAAATCCGGCATGTTTATAAGCGAGTCGGCGTTCAGGATGCCCACCATCTCGACACCGGCGAAGTCAAGCCCTTTGGTCACCATCTGTGTGCCGACGAGAATCCGGGCTTTCCCCTCGGAGAAATCATCTATGATGTTGGCATACGCATCCTTGCTGCGGGTGGAATCGAGGTCCATGCGCAGAATCCGCTTCCCTTTGAAATTGGCTTCAACCTCCTCTTCCACCCGTTCCGTACCGTAGCCGATAATCTCGATTGCAGGTTCGTGACACTGCGGGCATACTTTCGGCAGTGGATAAACCGCTCCGCAATAATGGCACTGCAATTGCCGGAGATGGCTATGGTAGGTCAATGCCACATCGCAATGCTCACAGCGAGGTACCCATGCGCACTGGCGGCAGCGGGCCAGGGGCGCATACCCGCGGCGGTTCTGAAATAGGATAATCTGCGAACCGCGGTCAAGCACTTCGTGGGCAAGCCGGAGAGTGTCGGTGGCGAAGGTGCCGTTGATGCTCTTTTCGCGCCGCATGCGGTTCATGTCCATTACCTCGATGCGCGGAAGCGCCACGTTGCCGTAGCGTGTGGTCAGGCTCACCAGCCCGAATTTTCCGGAGGTGGCCTTGTAATATGTTTCTACCGACGGGGTTGCAGATCCGAGCAGAGTTTTGGCTCCATGCATCTTGGCCAGTACCATGGCCACGTCGCGGCCGTTATAGCGTGGGGCGGGATCAAACTGCTTGTAGCTTGACTCATGTTCTTCGTCGACAATCACAAGCCCCAGATGTGCAAACGGCAGGAACACGGCAGAGCGTGCGCCGATGATGACCAGCGGCTCATTGCTGTGCAGCAGGCGTTTCCATATGTCCACACGTTCGCTGTCGGTGAATTTGGAGTGATAGATCACCACTGAGTTGCCGAACACTTTCTGCAGTCGGCGGGTGAGCTGTGTGGTCAGCGCGATTTCCGGCACGAGCATCAGCACCTGGTCACCCCGGTTGAGGACGAAATTAATCAGGTGAATGTAGATTTCGGTTTTCCCGCTTGAGGTGACGCCGTGTAGCAAGGTTATATCCTTTTCTTTCCACGACAGGTGTATGGCTTCGAGCGCATCCAGTTGCGCCTCACTCAGGCGCGGAAGCTGTCCCGACGGTGTGCCGGAGAACTTGAAGCGATTAACCTCCCGTTTCGTCAGTTTCAGCAGTCCTTTGCCCGTAACTGCGGTAAGGATAGAGGGGAGCACTTCAGCCCGTTCGAGCAGCTGTTCCCGCTTCACAGGTATGTTCTTGCCCTGTTGCAGACCACTGAGTTCCAGAAACGCAAGCAGCAGCTTCTCCTGTTTGGGCGCACCTTTCACAGCGGCAAACGCATCCGAAAGCCCGGTGGTGTCAAAGCAGGCCTCCACAAGCTGTTCGTATCTTGGGCGGTAACGCTCGTTAAGCTTCTCGGCAACGATAAGGATGCCACGGTCGACCATGGCGTTGACCGTCGATGCCGCTCCGCGGTGCTTGAGTTTGTTGGCGATGGCGCCGGTGGTCATGGCGCCTTCATGGCTGAGGAGCTGGTAGATTTCCGTCTCACGCTCGGTAATCGATGCGTTTTCAGCGATATTGTAGTCGGGATTGACCTCCACGAACGTTTCGCTCTCGATCTTCAGTCCGGCAGGAAGGGCGGCCTTGTAGACGTCGCCAACTGCAGCGAGATAATAATCAGCAATCCAGCTCCATAGCTTTAGCTGGGGATGGCGCAGGACGGGGGCGTTGTCGAGGAGGAGCGCCACTTCCTTTACCTCCATGTTGGCCGGCGGCAGATTGGCGAAGCCTGTCACGATTGCGGTGTAGAATTTCTTGGTTCCGAACGGCACTATGACCCTGTGGCCCACGCCTACATTCCCTACCATATGGGAGGGGAGGCGATAGGTGAACACAGCATGGAGCGGAAGAGGCACGAGAACCTCCACATATTCGCTCCTGGATGGAGGCAGAGGCTGCCGGTCTTGTCGGTTTGGTCGGGAGGCTTCGTTTATGTCAGTTGACTCGTGGCTCATTGTGACGTGGCTCAAAATTTAGATGGATTACCTTACAAATTTACGATTTTTATTGTAAATTCGCACCTCACAACCCCCTAAACAAGTTCCTGTATCATGAAACTCGAAACGAAAAAATTCCCTTCGCCCAAAGGCGAAATAACATGGATAACGATAACCAACAACAAGGGCGCACAGGTGGTGCTTTCATCGCTCGGCGCAGGTATTGTTGCAGTCCGCCTCCCCGAAGCCGACGGCAAGCTGACTGATGTTGTGCTCGGGTACGACGACCCCGAGGCATACTTCGGCGACGGTCCCTGCGCAGGCAAGACCCCCGGCCGGTATGCAAACCGTATTGCCAATGGCCATTTCAGTCTTGACGGAAAGGTGTACGACCTTCCGGTGAATAATGGTCCCAACCATCTGCACGGTGGCCCCGACGGTTATCAGAACCGCATCTGGGACTGCACAACTGAAGGCGATAACCGCGTGGTTTTCACGCTTGACAGTGCCGACGGCGATGCCGGTTATCCCGGGAATCTGCATGCCTCGGTTACCTATACTTTCGATGACGACAATGCGCTTGCCATCAGCTATGAGGCACAGGCGGATGCGCCTACGGTTGTAAATTTCACCAACCATGCATATTTCAATCTTGACGGACATGATGCAGGTTCATGTCTCGGTCAGACGCTGAAAATGAACTGCTCGCGATGGCTTCCAACCGATGACACCTTGATTCCGACAGGCGAGATTGCTCCGGTGGCCGGTACGCCGATGGATTTCACTTCGCCCCATACCCTTGGCGAACGCATCATGGATGATTTTGCTGCTTTGAAATATGGCAAAGGTTACGACAACTGCTGGATGGTTGACGATTATGACGGGACTATGAAGGTTGTGGCCGAACTGGAGGGAGTGAACTCTGAACATAAACTTGTGGTCAGCACCGACCAGCCTGCAGCTCAGGTTTACACAGGCAACTGGCTTGACGGCTGTCCCACAGGTAAGGGCGGGTATACATATAAGGATTATGACGCTGTGGCCATAGAGTGCCAGGGGTGCCCCGATGCCCCCAACCATGAGAATTTCCCGTCGCAGGTGCTCCGTCCCGGTGAGACATATCGCCGCAACATCGTGTTCAAGTTCAGTTGATACAAGCTGTTTGCGTTGTATGAAAAACAGAACGGCGGAATCGCAACGATTCCGCCGTTCTGTCTATTTACAAACTGATTTTTTCAGATTATTAGCCTGTTGATCTGCTCCGGTGTCGGGTCTACAGCCGCCAGGCGGCCTTCGGGATCAATCAGGAATGTGCGCAATCCGGAGTTCATGCTGAATTTCCGTCGTAATTGCATCGCTGCATCTGTGTCGGTTATATGTAGCAGTGTGCCGCCTATACCGTCGATCTGTGCAATTTCATTCATTAGCGCTTCGCTGCGGTCAAGGTTGATCGAGACGAAATTTATGTCGGCATTCAGGGCTTCTGCATTTCTGTATGTTTGTGAAGCTGCGATGCGCGATGCAGCATCAGCTGCCGACCAGAATGACAGGATTACCCATTGGCCATGGAGGGTTGAGAGGTTCATTGCGTCATCGGCTCCCTGTACATTTGTCAGAGGCATCTGTTTCCCTATTTCCAGAGCCGCATTGCGGTTTGAAAATGATGATGAGGTGATCAGAGCGATTGCGATGGCTGCAATGATTAATGAGAATTTTTTCATTTCATTTTATTGAAATTCATAACTAAGGATAATGGAACCAAGGAGTTCCGCAGCGTAGATGCGTTCATGCTGGATGCCACAATGTGAAGGGGGATGTGTGTTCCTCGTCGTGCGCGGTGCGCTGACAGTTGAAAACGTGTGTTTGTGGCTCTGAAGTGTTTGTAGGCATGAACTATGCCGTACGTGCTACATGGCGTATGCCTCACCCAAGGCGATGCGTATTCTCTGTATGTGCCATGTAATATCCCTGCCGATTTTCGGCATTCACGCCCCGTCTCTACAGGTGCGTTTTAATTACGGCTGCAAAGTTACGCAAAATATTTGAAACGACCAAATTTTATTGGCCTGAGGTTCATGTGGTTATAAAATACATGTTATATAACATATGTTTACAACATTTATCTCCTGCGCTGGAAAATCTTCCATAACCACATAATTAACAATTAAATGAGCCGTTCGTTCAACGTCACCTTATTTTTGTATAATCGGGTTCATATCCTTCTTTTGAAAAGGGTGGGTGAGTGTGGTTTTCAACTATTAGGAATCATTCTGTTTAAGGTGGATTGCCACTTTATTTACGAACACTGTCATCAGAGCAATAATTCTATAGCTGATATGATTTTAAAGAATGAAATGGATTTGTAAAATAGCATTTGTATTGAAATGTAAAGTATCGAAATTGTAAGACATAAGTGTGTTAAATTAAAGTGATGGTTTAATATAATTATAATCTCTTGAAAAACAATCGTATTTAGGCGGATTTTAAAAAGCAAACAAAAACAGCATTGTTTTTTTACAAAAATCGTTGGAAATTTGTATTGGAAAAATGGTAGAAAAATAACTGTCGGGCATCCTTATCCGGAGCCACTATTTGCACTGCCTACGTATCCAGTCAGGTTAATGCAAAGGTAAAAATTGTAAAACAAATGGACAAAACTCACCAACAACTTTGGGCGGAATGTCAGCGCATAATCGCCGACATAATACGTCCGGAGCAATATGACGCCTGGTTCAAGCCTGTGACGTCGCTCGGATTTGAAAACGGGCGACTGACTCTGAGTGTGCCTTCGCCCTTCTTTAAAGAGCATATTGAGGACACATACCTTAATATATTGGGTGCGACCTTGCGTAGAGTTTACGGTGAGGGTATCAGACTGTACTACCATTACAACCAGATTTCCAATAACCCAGACACAGGCATCAACGAGGCAGGTCTTACATCCTCGCCTGCGTTGCGCCGTAAGCCGTCCGGGCTGTTCCAGACGCCTGTAGAGGCCAATTTCAATTCTCAGCTTAATCCAAAGTACACTTTTGAGAATTATTGCGGGTCGTCCTCAAACAAGATTGCACGAGCCATCGGTGAGGCCATCGCCAACGATCCCAAGTGCAAGACGTTCAATCCGTTGTTTGTGTTTGGTCCTACCGGGGTGGGCAAAACTCATCTCATTCAGGCCATCGGTATTAAAATCAAGGAGAAGAATCCTGATGCGCGCATATTGTATGTCAGTGCGCGTCTGTTTGAGAGCCAGTACACCGTGGCCTCTCACAACGGGAAGATAAATGAGTTCATCAATTTCTATCAGAGCATTGACACGCTGATTGTTGACGATATTCAGGATCTGATTGACAAGCCGCGCACACAGGGTACTTTCTTCCATATCTTCAACCATCTGCATCAGAATCAGAAGCAGATCATCATGTCGAGCGACTGCTGTCCCACCCAGCTGAAAGGTATGACGGAACGGTTGTTGTCGAGGTTCAAATGGGGAATGACTGTCGAGCTTGAAAAACCTGACCTGCAGCTTCGCCGTGAGGTGCTTCAGCTCAAGGCCGAGCAGGATGGCCTTTCGCTCCCCGACGATGTCATGGACTTCATAGCGGAAAATGTGACCGACAGTGTCCGTGAACTTGAGGGGATTGTAGTGTCGCTTCTTGCCCATGCCACGGTGATGAACCGTGAGATCAATGTGGATCTTGCCCGCGTGGTGATGGCCAATGTGGTGCGCATGCACAAAAAGGCCATCAACTTCGAGATGATTACCAACAGCGTTGCCGCTCATTATAAGATTGATCCGGATGCCATTTTCACCAAATCGCGCAAGCGTGAAATTTCTGATGCGCGCCAGATGGTGATGTATATGGCGAAAAAGTATGCTAAGATGCCACTGACCGGTATCGGAACGCGTCTTTCGCGCAATCATGCCACAGTGATATATGCCTGCAAGAATATTGAGCAGCGCCTGCCTTTTGAAAAAAGCCTCCAGGAAGATGTCTCGGCGATTGAAAAGATGTTTGTCACTGACTGAAACTGAATTCTAATTCTATTCATTTTGTATATAGCCTGAGCGGCGACCTACACAGGCCGCCGCTCTCATTATATCGGTTTGACGAGGTTTCCAGGTGTCAGACGAACTTGGCTTTATACAGGAACGAACGGAAAATGTCGGAGAACAGTTCGTTGTTCTTGCGCGGGTATCTTACATCGGTGAACACCTGCGCCAGTGTCTGTTTGCCATTTTCCTTCACGAATGCTTCTGAGTCGGGACGTGCTTCCTTCTCTGCGTACAGACGGTCGATGTCGGCGGGGGAGTAGTCATGATATCTGCCATTGTGTATGATGGCGTCGACCGGCAGACGTCCCACATCGGTTCCATCCTCGTCGGGATATCCTACGGTCAAGGTTATCACAGGCACCACCAGCGTGGGGAGCTGTAGGATCTCGGCGATTTGTGGAGCATTGTATGTTGTTGTGCCGAGCCAGCAACATCCCAGTCCGGCATCTTCTGCCAGCGTGTTGAACTGCTGTGCGAAGGCGATAGTGTCGATGGCTGCTGCTACAAACGACTGCAGGTTGTCGTAGCAGGGCTCAGCCTGTCGGCATTCGCACCATTTGCTGAAGCGGTTGAAGTCGGCGCAGAACGTGAGGACTGCTGCTGCGTTTTTCACCTGCGGCTGGTTGAAGTGGGTCGGTGCAAGGGCGGCCTTATCCTCTTCTGATGTGCTTATGACCACGCTGTACAGTTGCATATTCCCCGTGGTGGGGGCGTGTGATGCCTTCAGAAGCAACTCGTTCAGAAGTTCGGGCGGAATGGTGCGTGATGTGTAGCGGCGAATGGTGCGCCTGTTCATCCAATAATCGTTTTGCATATGGCGGCTGGTTTTTATGTATTTACTGCCAAAGATAATGCTAAATTTTCGATTTTGGAAACAATGTAATTGGGGTGAAATTATAATGCGCTGTGTGTTAGTGTGTTCGCTTTCTAAATGGAAAACTTATCAACATTTGGCAAAATTAGAACATGCCAAGTTTGGCAAAATGGATTTTAATTGCGAAGTTTGCACTGTTTTACAATCGTTCAACATTTTTCCATACTTTTCAATCGTAGTTGCTTACCCTGCGGCTTCTGGCGGCATGGAGAGCCAAGTGTAAAATACTTTAAATATCAAATACGTGGACAACAAAACCTACACCTTCGACGATGCTTACCGTGCCAGTCTCGAATATTTTGACGGCGATGAGCTTGCTGCACGCGTCTGGGCAAGCAAATATGCTTTGAAAGACTCGTTCGGGAATCTCTATGAACTCACCCCCGACGACATGCATCACCGCATTGCAGCCGAGATAGCACGCATTGAAAAAAAGTATCCTAATCCGATGAGCCATGACGAGGTGTTCGGATATCTCAAGGATTTCCGTTACATTGTGCCTCAGGGCAGCCCTATGACCGGAATCGGAAACCGGTTTCAGGTGGCTTCGCTGTCCAACTGCTTTGTCATTGGTCTTGATGGAACCCCCGATTCGTATGGAGGTGTAATACGTATTGATGAAGAGCAGGTGCAGCTCATGAAGCGTCGCGGCGGAGTGGGACACGACCTGAGCCATATCCGCCCGAAAGGCACACCTGTGAAAAATTCGGCCCTCACTTCCACCGGCCTTGTTCCGTTCATGGAACGATATTCCAACTCAACACGTGAGGTGGCGCAGGATGGACGCCGCGGCGCCTTGATGTTGTCGGTAAGTATCAAGCATCCCGATTCGGAGGCATTTGTTGATGCCAAGATGACTGAGGGTAAGGTGACAGGTGCCAATGTTTCTGTCCGTATCGACGATGCATTCATGGAGGCGGCCACAGAAGGGAAGCCTTACATTCAGTCGTATCCGGTGGATGCGGCAAATCCTGAAATCACCCGGGAGGTGGATGCCAAGGCATTCTGGGCCAAAATCATCCATAACGCATGGAAGTCGGCTGAGCCGGGTGTGCTGTTCTGGGATACTATCACCCGCGAGTCGCTCCCCGATTGCTATGCCGACCTCGGCTTCCGCACCATTTCCACGAATCCGTGCGGCGAAATTCCGCTTTGTCCCTATGACTCGTGCCGTCTGCTGGCCATCAACCTCTATTCGTATGTAAAGAATCCCTTTACACCACAGGCCGAATTCGATTATGAGCTCTTCGCGCATCATGTGGCCAAAGCCCAGCGCATAATGGACGATATCATTGACCTCGAGATGGAGAAAATCGATTTGATTCTCAATAAGATTGACTCCGATCCGGAAACAATTGAGGTGAAAGGCCCGGAACGTCACCTTTGGGAAAAGATCAAGGCAAAGACATTGAAAGGCCGCCGTACTGGCGTGGGCACAACAGCAGAAGGTGATATGCTCGCAGCCATGGGCTTGCGTTACGGAACGCCGGAGGCGACGTCTTTTTCCGAAGATGTGCACCGCCGGCTGGCACTTGCGGCTTACTCCTCTTCTGTCGGGATGGCACGGGAGCGCGGTGCGTTCGAGATTTTTGATGCCGACCGCGAAAAGAACAACCCCTTCATATTGCGCCTCAAAGAACAGTCGCCCGAACTGTATGCGGACATGGTGAAGTACGGACGCCGCAACATTGCGTGTCTGACCATCGCGCCCACCGGTACAACGAGCCTTATGACGCGCACAACTTCGGGTATCGAGCCTGTGTTCATGCCGGTATACAAACGTCGCCGCAAGGTGAACCCGAACGATGCTGACGTCCGCGTGGACTATGTGGATGAGACAGGCGATGCATTCGAGGAATATGTGGTCTATCACCCGAAATTCCTTGAATGGATGCGCGTGAACAATATCGAGCAGAAGGATGACTATACTCAGGAACAGCTCGATGAGCTGGTGAACCGTTCTCCTTATGCCGGGGCTACCGCTAATCAGATTGACTGGCTTGAGAAAGTTAAAATGCAGGGACGCATTCAGAAGTGGGTTGACCATTCCATTTCTGTTACAATCAATTTGCCTGCCGATGTGTCGGAAGAGGTTGTCAACCGTCTGTACGTCGAGGCCTGGAAAGCCGGATGCAAAGGTTGTACGGTCTATCGCGACGGTTCACGTTCAGGTGTGCTTGTGGCTCTTGAGAACAAAAAGAAGAAAAGCGAGCCTAAGCCGGAGGCAAAAGCCGAAGGCGCACCTCTCGCACTTAAGCGTCCCATCGAACTTGAAGCTGACGTGGTTCGTTTCCAGAATAACAAAGAGAAGTGGATTGCTTTTGTCGGACTTGTTGACGGTCGGCCGTATGAGATTTTCACCGGTCTGGCGGATGATGAGGATGGTATTTTCTGTCCCAAATCGGTTAACCATGGCAAGATTATCAAGGCAGTCGCTCCCGACGGGTCTAAACGCTACGACTTCCAGTTCGTGAACAAACGCGGCCATAAGACCACCATCGAGGGGCTGTCGGACAAATTCAATCCTGAATACTGGAATTATGCGAAACTTATTTCGGGCGTGCTACGTTATGGAATGCCTATCGATCAGGTACTCAAACTTGTGGGCGGTCTGGAACTTGATTCCATGAGCATCAATACCTGGAAAATGGGTGTTGAGCGTGCATTGAAAAAGTATCTGCCCAACGGCACCAGCGCAAGCGGCCAGCGTTGTCCCAACTGCGGCCAGGAGACACTGGTGTACCAGGAGGGATGTCTGATATGTACATCCTGCGGCACCTCGAAGTGCGGGTGATGTCGGGTAATTGATTTATAGCAAAATTGCATATGCGTCTGTCAGAACTGAAAACCGGTGAATCGGGAGTCATAGTAAAAGTGTTCGGCCACGGAGCGTTCCGTAAAAGAGTGATGGAAATGGGTTTCGTGAGAGGCCGTAAGATATCCGCCATCCTTTCGGCCCCGATGCGCGACCCGGTGAAGTATAGTCTGATGGGCTATGAAGTGTCGTTGCGCCGCAGTGAGGCTTCCATGATAGAGATTCTTCCTGTGGGCAATGACGCCCCCGATTTCTCTGACATCCAGTTGCCACCGGCAACCGGACAGCAGGAGATGGATAAGAACGGCTCCATCCGTGATGCGGACCGGAAACAGCAGATGCCCGTTGCTCAGCCCGACGATGCGAGCCGCAAGGCTTACGAAGGGAGCCGCCATATCATCAACGTGGCTCTTATCGGCAATCCCAACTGTGGCAAAACCTCGCTTTTCAATGTGGCGTCCGGGGCACAGGAGCATGTCGGCAACTACAGCGGCGTTACAGTCGATTCAAAGACCGGTGTTTTCAAGTACGGAGGGTACACGTTCAATATCGTTGATCTTCCCGGCACCTATTCCCTGTCGGCCTACAGCCCGGAGGAACTGTTTGTGCGCCGTTATCTTCGCGACAATAACCCGGACATCATTGTCAATGTGGTGGATGGCTCGAATCTGGAACGCAACCTGTATCTCACCACCGAACTCATTGACATGGACCTCCCTATGGTCATTGCCCTGAACATGTTCGACGAGATGAGAGCTTCCGGATCTGAACTTGATTTCGATGCATTGGGCAAGATGATCGGTGTCCCGATTGTCCCGACGGTGAGCCGTACAGGCGAAGGTATCGATCGGCTGTTTGATACGGTTATTTCCGTGTACGACCGTCGCAACGAAGCTGTGCGACACATCCATGTGCCTCTCGGTCCCGATTTCGAGGAGGCGATAACAGACGTGAAGAACGCCATCAAGGCCGATCCGCACATCAACAGGCACTATTCTCCCCGCTATCTCGCCATCAAACTGATGGAGGAGGACAAGGAGGCCGAGCAGGCGCTCGACGGTGTGCCGGGCGGAGCCGCTATCTTGGAGATACGTGACCGTGAACTGGCGTCATTGGCCAAGAAACACCCTCAGGAGGATGTGCCTTCGCTTATCGCCGGCGAGAAGTACGGCTTCATATCCGGCGCATTGGCCGAAACCCTGCAGAAATCCGGACGGAAGTCAGTGGCGGATACTACCAAGATGATAGATGCCCTTGTAACGAACCGTCTGTTCGGATTTCCGCTGTTTCTCGCTGTCATGCTGTTTGTGTTCTGGGCCACGTTTTATATTGGCGGCTATCCGATGGGGTGGATAGAGTCGGGTGTTGACTGGCTTGCGGGGATTGTAAACAGATATATGCCCGACGGTGTGCTTAAGGATCTGCTTGCCAACGGCGTGATAGGCGGTGTCGGCGGTGTGATAGTGTTCCTGCCCAATATCCTGATTCTGTTTTTCTTCATATCATTCATGGAGGACTCCGGATATATGGCCAGAGCTGCATTCATCATGGACCGCATGATGCATCGCATAGGATTGCACGGAAAGTCGTTCATCCCGTTGGTAATGGGATTCGGCTGCAATGTGCCTGCTGTGATCGCCGCGCGCACCATCGAAAGCAAATCGAGCAAGGCTATTACTGTGCTTATCACCCCGTTCATGTCCTGCTCCGCGCGCCTGCCGGTGTTTGTGCTGCTGATCGGCACATTCTTCAGTTCTCATGCCGCACTGGTGTTTCTGTCCATGTATGCGCTCGGTGTGCTCGTGGCCGTGTTTACCGCCAGACTTTTGCGTAAAGTGTTCTTCAAAAGCGATGAGACACCGTTCGTGATGGAATTGCCCCCTTATAGGGTCCCGACGTTCAAAACATCCTTGCGTCATATGTGGGCAAAAGGGAAGCAGTATCTCAACAAGATGGGTGGCATCATCCTGCTTTCCTCTGTCATTGTGTGGGCATTGAATTTCTTCCCGCTGCGTGATGAGTCTGCCAAAGATGTGCAGGCAGAGAACATCGCTGAGAGCAATGAGATAGACCCTGAAAGAGATTCATATCTGGAAATGATAGGAAAGGCTGTCAATCCGGCACTGGCGCCTCTCGGTTTTTCGTGGCGCGCCACTGTGGCCGCTGTGGCCGGTCTGCCGGCAAAGGAGATTGTAGTGTCTACTCTCGGAGTGCTTTACACCGGTGACGAAGAGGCTACGGACCAGACCCTTTCTGCCAGACTTACCCAACCGCTGTTGGGTGCCGACAAGCCCGATTTCGATACGGCGACGGCCTTAAGTTTCATGATTTTTATCCTTCTTTACTGCCCGTGTTTCGCAACTATCGTAGCTATTGTAAAGGAAACACGGTCGTGGCGCTACGGATTGTTCTCTATTCTGTATAATACGGCTGTGGCATGGGTGTTGGCTTTTGTTGCCTACCGTCTTGCGTTGCTGTTCTGATTTGCCTGCGCGCCACAGATTGAAATGGGAACCGTCAGTCAGCGGCCGAACCGATTACGAGCAGAATAAGGCCTGCGAGCAGAATGGCGAGGTCAATCATCTTGGCTTTGACATCATGCTCTTTGAGCATCAGCACGCCATAGAAGAATGTGACGATCACGCTTCCGCGTCTGATCATGGACACTATGGCAATCATCGAGCCGGGTAACGACAATGCATAGAAATATGCTATGTCTGCCACTGTCAGGAACAGGGAAATGAGCGGGATGCTCCATTTCCATTTGAACGGTGTGGGATGCCGCTGGCTTTTAAGCAGAAGCCCTGTCACTATACCCATGATTATGAGCTGATAGAGCGAATACCAGGCCTGCACTTCGAGCGGAGCGTAACTGCGTAGCAGATATTTGTCGTAGAGTGCGCTCACGGCGCCCATGACTGCCGCCCCGATTGCCATCCAGAGCCATTTGCTGCGGCGGAACGAGAAACCCTCCCTGACGCCGATGCGGCTTATGAAAAACAGTGACGCGAATCCGAGGATTACGCCGCACCATTGGAGAGCGTTCAGCCGTTCTCCGAAAACAACAAGCGCCCCCACAAGCACCATGACGGGGCGCGATGCATTGACCGGTCCTGCAATGGTGAGCGGCAGGTGCTTGATGCTGAAATAGCCAAGCAGCCACGAGCTTAGCACAATCAGCGACTTCAATAATATTTTCGCATGCCCCTCGATGGAGTTGTCCATGCCGAAGTTGCCGGCCGTTATGCCGCCTATTAGCACAGGCAACATGAAGAGGCTGCAGAACAATGTGTTGAGCATCAAAACCATCAGCACATTGTTTGAACGCAGGGAGAGCTTTTTGGAGATGTCATAGAAGCCCAGACAGAGGGCTGAGACGATAGCTAAAAGTATCCACATTTACTTTGTAGTCCTGATGAGTGAAGAGGATGTTGCAGAAATCGGTATCTCTACCTTTCATGTTTGTTAAGAGGTTTTGCAACATCGGTTACGGGACTGCAAAGTTAGCTATTTTTCAGTTCTCCGGCACATAGATAATGTCGCCGTTCTCCAGTTCGTAGGCTACGCCGACGCGTTTCCCTTTGTTGGAGGAGAGATCGGAGTCCTCAGAGGGGGTGTACCGGTTTATTTTCTCGCCCTCCTTGGTTATGATCTCCATATTCTCTTTACCGGGGTTCTTCACCATTGTGAAATCCTCCTGTGAGAACATTTCAGTCATGTTGTAGCGGCTTACCAGAGCCACCATTAGTGCCACGGCAAACACCATGGCCACGTCAAAGAGGTTGCTGACCACGCTCATCGGGTCGTTGTCCTCGCTGCGTCTCAGAAGTGAACGGCGTCTCATAGGGCACGGGTTTCAGATTGTTTCACAAGTCGGCAAGATATTCCAGAATGGTAAGGTTGCTTATGGCCCAGCGTTCCTTCACCTGCTGGGTAAGGAAGCCGATGCCGCTCACCACCAGGCCGACAACAGTGGTGGCGAATGCAACCTGCATGTTGTAGGCCATTGAGGCGATGTCGCCTGAAGCCAGTCCGACGAGTGCCGGGCCCATAGGGATAAGTGTGCCCATCAGACCAAGGATGGGACCCATTTTGGTGAGCACCTTTGAGGTGGCTATATTCTTGTCCGCCTCAATTTCGTATTCGGCAAGCAGCAGCTCGATTTTCGCATTGTTGCCTCGCTCGCCTATGATTTTTTTTGCATACGCCATAGTGATGGATGCAGGTGTCTCGGGGAGAGATGCGGTGAATTCCGGCAACGTGGCGGGTGTCAGGTTCCTGATGCGGTCGTAGAATTTCGTGGCAGTTCTCTTCTGGTTCAGGTATTGTCCGAAAAAGGCTCCGATCAGAATGAGAGCACGCACAAAAAAGAAGATTAGAAGCACAATCACCGGTACAAGCAGTCCGGTTGAAATCCAGTAAAGGATGTTGGAAATTGTATTCATTTCAGTTTTGAGATTTTTTTGTCGGTGATATATTTATTGCAGGCCATTCCGGCTATTGCTCCGGTTATGAGTATGGCAAACACTCCGGCAAGGGCAGTCCATTCCACATGATTGGTTCCAGTGGCAGCCGTGCGTCCGTTTATTGTGGCCACAATGCCGAGGGCAGCAATGAGCAGATTGATCATGAACAGCAGCTCAAGCCGTATCTCCTTTTCAGGGATAAGCAATCCCAGACCGTATGACACCATGGGAAACAGCACCACCACGGCAATGGCAGCCCCCCGACCGATGAGATTGAAATCCGTGCCGGGCAGAGAGAATATCAGCTCAGTAAGGGCTGCGAACAGCACCGGAAATATAAGTATGCCGGGAAACCAGAGGCAGATCTGGTAGGCTGCCGACTCGAAACGGGTGAGGGGAGCACCCTGGCGCTTGGCATAAAACACACAGAAGCATATCTGAAACGTCACATCTATGGTTAGCCATACCGACGTGTCGAGCATAAGGTCGGGTTGCCCGAGCCAATCGGCAATCTGGGTCTTTGACTGCGATATGGCCGACTCACATGTGAGCAGCAGGAAGGCAGCCGCTAGAGCACACAAAATCAATCGACCGCGCAGATTGTGACAGGTCAGCTTCAGCGCGAAACTGAAGCCGACCATCACCATTATCAGGATTATCACTAATTCCATTAAGCGGTATATGTTGTCATTTATTTATTCTTCGTTCTTGTTGCGTCTGCGACGGATAAGGAACACCAGCCCGATTACAGCGACAAGAACCGCGATGCCCACAAGAACGCCGTTGATGCGGTTGACGGTGGTTTCGGTGGCGTTCAGTTCGTCACGTTTCATCACCATTCCGTCGTTGTCGGCGCTGATGTTTTCGGCTCTTACCTGTGCCACCGACTGATTGTAGTTTGAGGCGGCTTCGCGTGACACTTTGGAGGATATGAACTCGCGGAGTTTGGGATTGTCGCACACGAACGAAGAGCAGGCCGCTCCCGATTCATTCACTACCTCCGTATGCAGTTCGGCAAGGGTCGCCACCTGTTCGGGAGTGGCATTCCACATCCCTTTCCGCACAGTCTCAAGCATCACGGCGGTCATCTCCTGGATTGCCGCCGGATTCACAGACTTGAAGTATTCCTTCAGTCCGAGATTGTTTTTGTCGGCGATATAGGTGGCATATATGTTGTTCCACAGTTCATCGTCGATGGCCTCAGGTTTCATCACGTTCCATCCGTAGGTGTTGCGGGTTATGTCGGCAAAGAACGATGCATCACCGGCTCCTCCCTTCATTTTCTCCTTGATGTATTGCGGATTGAGAATCGTTGTGCGGCTTTCAACACCGATGGCTTCCTTGACTTCCTGCATGCGCGCGTTGTTGCGGTTGCGGTAGTCGCTCAGATAGGCATCGGGATCCTTGCCGGTGACATTGCGCACCGCCAGATTCATTCCTCCCATGAATTCATATACGTGGTCGAGGCTGAGGGCGCCCCAGGTGTTGCTCTGACGTGGTTGTACTACCACATCGGTACGTGTCAGTGCTGCCTCGAAGGCATGCTCGCGCATCTTTTCCCAGTCCTCCTCGCTTCCGTAGATGGCACCCATGTTGTTGAGATATGCCGAGGCTATTTCCGATTCGTTGTCCCAGCGGTCGCCGGCCTCAACCATCTCCTGAATGCCGCTGCCGTAGTTGCCGTTCACGCCACCGAACACGCGTGCTGTTGAAAGTTCACGCGCTTCTTTTGGGGAAACACCGTGGTCAACAAGGTGTTTTTCCGACTCGACAACGCCTTCAGCCACATAGTTGGGGTAGTTGTCGTCCTTGGCGTCCGCCGCCATTTTCACTGCACGGCTTATGAGGAACAGACGTGAGGCCGCAAGGTCGCGGAGCTGTCCGGATGTCTGCACGACAACGTCGATGCGCGGGCGCCCAAGTTCTTCCGACGGAATCAACCGGAGGTCGGTGACACGTCCGAACGGATCGCGCACAGGTTCAACACCGAGCATATAAAGCACCTGGGCTATTGTGGCACCTTCTGTCTCTATGAATTCGCTGCTCCAGAGGGTGTAGCTCACTTTGCGGGGCACTGAATCGCCATGAGCCTTGCGGTACATGGTAATCGTACCGTCTGCCAGGCCTTTTCCTTTTTCCCATGCTACGGCCGACGGGGTTTCCTCGGCATTAACTGCAAACATGTTGCGTCCGGTGGGAAGGATGTCAGGGTTCAGCACCGGATCACCTCCGGAAGTGGGGGAGATGTAACCTCCGTTCAGGGCGTTCACAATGGACGACAGTTCGTTTTCGGGGCTATGCGCCAATTCCTCACGGTATACGTCTATGTTACGCAATGTACGTTCCACTTCACCTACGGCTGCTGCAAACTCCAGTTCTGCAGCAGTATATTCTTTCCGTTTCATCGAGCCATGGCGGTGCCCGTGCCCATGTCCATGAGCACCACCGGAGGTTGCAGCCGGCGTAACATTCTTATGTTTCATGGCCTCTTTCATCTTTTTCAGGTCATCTTCGCTCGCGCCCATTTTGCGGGCCATTTCGATGGCTTTTTCCGGCGACATGCCCGGCATCATGGTCGGGTGTTTTGGGGTTGCGGGACGTTCTGAGATTTTAGAGGCTTTTCCTGGATTGGCCGGTGCCATTGCCCCCATCACCATCATACGCGACAGCATATCCTTCGAGCCATCGGCTGCCATATTGATGTTGCGTGCGCTGTCCAGTTCGGTAGGTGTGATGCCTGCAATGCGGCAGATGGCCACGTCGTTGACCGGCGCGCCGGAGCTGACCAGACTGCGTGCCCGTTCGCGCCATGAGCGTATGTCGCCCCCTTTGAGTTTCTGCAGGCTATAGGCGATGGGGTCGATTGTCATTGCCTCCACAGTTGAGCGGATATGGTCGGACGAATAGGGCTGGCCGAGCACATAGAGCGCGCCGGTGATTTTTTCGTTGGCAAGTTCTTCGGCGAAGTTCTCTATACGCAGTATATCGTCGGCCGAGAATGGTTTCGTGCTGTCAATACGCAGCTCCAGGTGTATGCCGAGTTCCAGAGTGTATTTTTTTACCAGTGCGGATGTACGCGCCGAATCGGCATGAGTGGCGGCGCGGTTATAGTCGTTGATGGCGTCCGACAGATTTTTGTAGATGCCGCGGACATTGCTCTCCATGAACGGAGGCGTGAGATAATTGACAATGCCGGCATAGCTTCGGCGCTTGGCAATCATGGCCTCTCCGACATTGGATGTGGAGTAAAGATATACATGCGGCATTGTGCCTACCAGACGGTCCGACCAGTCTGCGCTGCCGAGGGCCACCTGTTTGCGCGGGGGGAACTCAAGTGAGCCATGCGCACCGAAGTGCATGAGCGCATCGGCCTTGAACCCGTGACGCGCCCACAGATAGGCCGCCACATAATTGTGAGGGGGCGCGGCTTCGGTGCCGTGTATAATCTTGAAATCATCGTCACCAAGCCCGGCGGCAGTCTGCGGAATCAGGACTATATTGCAGAACTGAAGGCGTGCGACAGCTGCATTGCCGGCGCCGTCGTTCAGACCGTGTCCGGGAAACGGGCCGTCGACAGCGTCAATCTGGCGGCGCATGTCGTCAGACAGTGAGGCTGCACACCAGCCGTCATATTCTTCCTTTGATATGGGTTGGGGGTTACTGTTTTTGACGAAATCAGCCTTCGCGCCTTCGGCATAGCTGTTGAACACTTTCCCTTTTTCGGCAATCATCTTGCCGAGCTCAGCGGCATCGGCAGGGAGGGTGCCTGTGTTGTATCCCTCGGATTTCAACCGCACAAGCAGATTGTAAAGCGACGGTACCACCTCCAACCCTTCGGCAACAAGTGCATTCTGTCCGGGGCTTTTGATGTAGAAGATGGCTACCTTTTTATCCTTGTTGGCTTTCCGCTGCAGGGTGATATAGTTGTTGACCGTGGCTACGAAATCGTCCAGACGGCCCGGTATCGCTTCTACATATGGAAGTCCGTCCTCGCCTGTGAAATGGGCAAAGATGGTGTACGGGCGGATTGCACCGTCTATTTCAGGTGTGACGATGCTTTGAGAAAGGAATCCGCCGTTCATGCCTGACTTGTCGGCCATCCATTCGTCAAAGTCGCGGTTGGCGTTGACGGGGGAGAACAGGGGTATGTTGGTCTGTTCGAGCCAACGCACCACCATGTCGCCCATGCGGCCGTGCGCCATGTTGATCATTGCGGCCGGATGGATTGAATCGGCATGGCCGTCGGCAATGAAACACTGGATCACATTTACGGGATACACCACATTGCCTGTGGCTTCAAGATGTGCTACCAGACTGTCGGAAACGCCCATCTGTCCCGTGAGGATGATTTTGGGCGCGTTTTCGTTCCATTTGCCGTTGTTTTTCAGCCAGTGCTCATACTCTGATACGGTTGAAAAATTCAAATCGTCATTTTCCGACGGGTAGTAGAGCAGGGTGGAGGTTGTGATAACGGGATCGCCGGGAGTATCAACAAAAAGTTTTTTCCCGTCGATAAATTTTCTGACATACCGGAGCATGTTGCGGTAATTGGCTCTGCCTCCCACGAGATATTGCCGCAGGAATTCATTGTCGACAGAATCCACCGATACAATCTGGTTCTGCGGGTTGGTGGCGGCTGTTGTTATCACAGGGGTGCCGGATTCGGCCGCTTTAATCAGCTCCTGCCGTTGCTCGTCGGTGATTCGCAGCCCCATGCCGTTTACGAACACCATGTCGTACCGGCCGGCTTTTCCGAGATTCTCCACCGGAATCTCTTCAATTTTTATGAACGAATTGTCGTTGGCTTTGGCAATCTGTCCAAGGGTGATGGTCTGGTAATTGACAAACGCTATGCGTGTCGGAGCTATCATGGTGTGCCATAACACGTAAGCCACGCCTATGAGCACCAGGCAAAGGATGGACAGAATGATTATTTTCTTTTTACTCATTATATCAATCAGTTGAAGAATTCATTTACGTCAAGTGTCACACCAACTGACCATGTACGTCCGGCGGTTGGTGCTGAATTCCAGTAATATACTTTCGGTCTATAGTCAAATAGATTTTCAATTGACATATTCACTTTTATACCTCTCCACATCCGCTGCTGCAGTGTGAATTTCCATAGGGAATAAGCGTTGTCGGTTTCGTATCTGCTTTGTGCTTTTGCAAGATACCGGCCGGACAGTGAGGCATATATCCCATACGTGCTGCAAATCTGTTTGTCGTAGTCAAGTCGCCATGTGGCGGAATGAGGACGAGGCTGAGAGAACTGTGAGTCGATTGACCTGTTGCCGATATGGAGGTAGTTGTAGCTCAGGGATGCTCCCAGACCCATTACGGTGCGGTAACGTGCATTTAAGTCGATGCCCAAGACCTTCACACCGTCTTCGTTGGTATATACGGCACCCTCCTCGCGCTCGTCATCACCGGGATAGTCGGTGGTGGTGATTCGGCTTGTGTAATAGTTGTAGTAGCCGGAAAGTGTCAGGCTGTAGGAACCTGCCAATATGCCGTGTTGCACATGCCCGTTGCGTTCGAGTGCCAGATTTATGTTGTGGCTTTTTTCCGGTTTAAGGTCCGGGTTGCCATAGATCATCTGGATGCCGGCCATATCGAAGCTCATGTACATCTCTTTCAGGGTGGGGGCGCGGAAGCCTCCGGCATATGATGCTCGGATTGAGAGAGGCTTGAGCTTGAACATAGTGGCAAGGCGCGCCGTGAGTGCATTGTTATCCGATTCGGAGAAATAGTCGTCGCGTACGCTGGCCACGATATTCAGCCATGAAAGAGGGTTGTAGTCAAACTGCACGAAAGCATCCAATGTGGTCTGCGCATGCGAATTGTTGCCGGCAAACTGATAGGTGGATAGGAAATCGTACATGCAGTCGGCACCTACGGTCAGGCCGTTGGCTCCCCAGAACTTAGTGTAAAGTACGTGGGCAATGTGCTGACGGTTGCTGTAGTCGTGGTCGTGGGTTCTCTCCCCGCCTGTGTAACGGGCTTTGTCGTATTGGTCGTAACTGTAGGATAGTTCCAGGTTCTGTGTGGCATCTATCTGCCATACGGACCGCAGCCCTCCGGAGTAGTCATGATAGTGGTCGTCATAGTTGGCACGGTTGCTTACGCGGGCGAAATATCCTCCGCGTGCTATGAAGCGGAGATTATCGTTTACATGATAGGTAAGCCTCTCTTTCACGTTGAGCGTGTTGCCGCCGAAAATCTCATGGATTTTCGACTCCGTATCGAATGCACCGGTGAGGCGGATGGTCTCTACCGTGGAGTATTGCACGGTGGTGTTTGAGTTCCATCGGCCTGTGTTGAAATTAAGGTCGCCTCCGCTTCTCCATTCATTACCGGCACTGCGGTAGCGGGAATTCAGATTGAGATGCCACGGCTCTTTTCTCTCTTTCGTTATGAGATTGACAACACCACCGACGGCATTTGCTCCATAAAGAGCTGAGGATGCTCCTTTTACTATCTCCACCTGACCCACATTGTCAAGGTTGAGGCGGTTATAATCCACGTTATCCATTGTTTCGCCTGCCAGGCGTTCGCCGTCGACGAGAAACAGGACGGCGCTTCCGCCGAAACCGCTCATGTTGAGCGACGTCTCCTGACTCATGGCATATCCGAATTCAAGACCCGGAATTTCCTCCGTAAGCAGATCCTGAATGTTGGTGGCATCGGTTTTTCTGATCTCATCGGCTGTGATAAGGCGTGTGACTACGGGCACGTCTTTCAGAGCTTTGGGGGTGCGAGTAGCCGTCACCACAACCTCACCGAGCACATGCTGGTCCGGCACCATATGCATGGTGTCGCTTTTAGGTGGATTGTCGGTTTCATCAAGCACCCTGCCGACAAAGTTGCCGGCAAGGGTGGGAGCTGACGAAAGAAGCCCGCAGACAGAGAGAACAATGCATTCAAGACTTCTTGACATGGCGGGTCAGTTTTTTGGTGCGGAGAATGAGAGAATCATCGGCATGGGCATAGCACCGTATTTGAGATTGATCCGGACAGAGAGTGTGTTGTCTGCAAATGTCCCCTGAAGGATGCCCGAATAGGTTTTGCCTGTATCGGTGTTTCCGGTGAATTCCGTCTCGGCGAGTGTATAGGCGCCGTCTGCTCCCGATACCATAACCCCCGTTATTTTCAGACCGGGAACCAGCATGGGAGGTTCGCCGAACGCCGAGACGCTTATGTTGACCGTGGCTTCGTCCGTATTCTCAATTATGAAAGTCACATCGTCAAAGGTAGATTCCTGGCCCATGACCGAGCATGTCATATTACCGTTGTATGTTCCTGCAACATTTGTTGCTGCCGGAATCACCGGTTCGTCATTATCATCGGAGCATGAAGTAGTTGTTGTGGCGCAGCAGATACACATCATCATCGCTGCAAAAAGATTGGTCAATGTTTTCATAACTGGTTGGCTATTTAGTTGTTAAAGCTTGTTGTCAAAAATAGATTCCGCTATTTATATCATATGCCGCATGGCGCAAGGACGGCGTTGGCTGCATTTTTACATTGCAAAATTATGCTCAATCCAATAGGGGGGCAATACCGTAAAAAAATGAAAAAAAGCCGTGATAGGCTCTCTCTTTTCAATAATATCCGGTTTATTATAGGCCTATAATCACTGATTTTAGGTATTCCGGACAATGATATATATTCGTATCTTTGCATGGGTAAAAATACATTCCTGACAATTAAAAATGATTGACAAACAGAGAGGGTATCTCCCTTCCAACAGCATGAGGGAGTTGATTCGCGACAATGCAATGCTCCTGCCGGCAATAAGTCGTTTCGATATAGCCTTTGGATTCGGCGACAGTCCGGTGAGGGCGGTTTGTGAGGAAAACGGAGTGGACACGGGAACGTTCCTGTGTGTGTGCAATCTGCTGAGCGGATACCAGTATGAGGTTTCGCAGATTTCGTTATGTTCGCTCATGGGCTATCTCGAGCGTGCCCACACCTCGTTCCTTGATGTGCAGTTCCCTAAAATCCGCCATTATCTCATTGATGCCATAAACTATTCCGCATCAAACGAGACGGCACTCCTGCTGATGAAGTTCTACGATGACTATGTAATTGAGGTGAAAAAACACATGGAGCATGAGAACGATGTGATTTTCGGGTATGTGAACCGTTTGTTGAATGGTGAGACCGACGGGAAGTTTAACATAGCCATGTATTCGGTAAACCATGTCGATCCGGTAACCAAGCTCAAGGAACTGAAAGATATATTCATATACCATTATAAGCAGAAGGAGAACGCCCGTCTGAGCGGAGCGTTGTTCGATATAATCATGTGTGAACGCGACATGCTGCGCCACTTCGACGTGGAAAGCAAGCTGTTCATACCTGCGGTGGAAAGGCTTGAAAAGGAGTTGAAAAGATCACCCACGGCCGAAGTGCAGCCGGCGGCGATAACGGAAGATGAGACCGGAAGGCAGCTATTGCTGCTCAGCGAGAGGGAGAAAGATATAATCCGCTGCATCGCGCAGGGAAAAGTGAATAAAGAGATTGCCGATGAGTTGTGCATATCCGTGCATACGGTTGCCACTCACCGACGCAACATAAGTGCCAAACTTGAAATTCATTCGGCTGCCGGCTTGACAATCTTTGCCATTATCCATCACCTTGTGGATGTGAACGATGTGACGCCGGTATAAACCAATATAAATTGATGTAATCGATTGCTTGCGTTTGCATTAGATAACCGCAACGCCCCTGCCAAGGACTGAGATGGCAGGGGCGTTGTTTTTCGGGTTGTTGTGGAAATCAGGAACGCAATGCGATGACAAACCGGGCACCGCGCTTGTATTCCGTGTCAAGGCTTATTGATCCGCCCATCTTTGTCAGTTTGAGGTTGCAGATGGGTAATCCGAGGCCATCGCCGTGCGTAAGGTCACGGATGCTTGAGAACGGTTTGAACAGGTCGGCACAGTCGTCTTCCGGAATTCCGGCACCACTGTCAGTGACGATAAGCTGGTAAACTTTGGCACCGCGTTTCTTCAGTTCCAGAGATATCCGGCCGTTTTCCGGAGTGTGGAGTGCGGCATTGACGAGCAGATGGTGAAGCACCTCTGCAAGTGGTTCGCGACACAGCGGCATGGTCACCTTCGGAGCATCCACAACAAGCGATACCCCCGGCTTTGTCATGGCCTTTATGCCGTCTATGGCATCCTGACAGAATGTCTGGGCATTGCATTCTTCCGGCTCGTATTTCTGGCCGAGAGAATTTTCCAGGTCAGAAAGCTCCTGCACATCCTTAAGGAATGCCTGAATGGCTTTGACGGGCGGCTGCGACTGATCCAGCTTTTCAATGGTTGGACGCAACTGGTTGGAAATGTTGGCTATGAATTCATTCTTAAGGCGCGCATGCTCGTTGGCTGTTTCGATTGTGTGTTTCTGTTTGCGGGTGAGCATGATGAAACGCATCAGGACAATCGCGCCGAACACCAATGCGCCCGCCAGAATGGCAGCGAGAATGCATAGTGCAACTATTGTGTACTGCTTGGTGCTTATGGTGCTGTCCTTCTCTTCGATGGTTGCCAGACTGTCGTCATATTTCTTGGTGAGCACCGCCAGTTCGTCGGCAGCCATGAGTGCGCGCACGGAATCGTTCCATGCCATGAGCTTGTCGTAGGCACGCGAGGTGAGGCGTGCGTTGTTGGCTTTGGTGGCTATGCCAATGAGTGTCTTGTAACAGTCGCTCACCTTGCCGTATTCTTTTGCTTCCTTGTGTTTGGCCACCAGACGGTCGAGCGCGGCGTCGCCTTGCTGCGGCATTCCGAAAGAATAATAGTAGTTGGCCTGCGCGTACAGGGCGTCATTTGCGAGAGAATCTGTGGCAGCGGTTTTGGCCAGCTGGTTGAGCTGGTCGACCAGTTCCTTTGTCTTCGCTCCGTTTTTCAGTTTCATGTACATCTGCATACGCTCCCGGACAATAGGGTAGTGGAGCTGAGGCAGGGTTTTCCCACCCTTGGTCTCGGATTCCGACAATACCGTTTCCGCACGGCGCAACACGTCGAAAGCTTCCTTGTAGTAGTTTTCACGATGATAGAGCGCGCTGGCCTTGACACCGCATTCCACAGCATTGGCCATATCGTTGTGCTGTGCGAACGAGTTATAGGCCTGAAGGAAATAGTAACGAGCCTTGATGTACTCCTTGTTGTCAAGAAATGTCTGTGCCTGTTTCTTAAAGGCCGCACCGTTCGATTGCGCTACGGCTGCATTGCCGGTAGCGGCCAGTACAATAATCAGTAATAAAAAACGGATTTTGTTCATAAAAAATACCAAATATGAGTGATTTAGCTGTAAGAGGGATTTTCGGCGTGCTTGCGCCGTTAAAAGTTTTTACAAAGATATTATATTTTTTAGCAGACACGCAATAGTGGTGCGGCAACATTTCCTTTTTTCTTGCCGAATTAACATTTTGAGTTAATCGGGAATGCAAATGGCATATACGGGTTGCGGTGGATATAAACAGCGAAACCGGCGGGGAGTGCCCGCCGATTCGCATCTACCAGTTCAATCTTTTCTCGTTTTTTTAATCGTACCGTAGAATTGTAGCAATTGATTCCGTTATGCTTTGATATCGTATTTTATCAGTTTCACATCCGGTTTGTCGGAGCTGAATGTATGACCTTCCCATGTGACGCTGCCGGGGGCATAGAACACCCGCTCCTGCAATGCCGAGCCGTTTGTTCACCACAATCTGACATTGAGGTGTATTGGACACTATCTCAATCTCTGCAGGGTCGAGGTGTTGCAGTGCCATAGGGGAGGCGATACCCGGAATGACCACGTAGGCGTAATTGTCGCCGTCAGCCTTGTCGCCGTGGCTTATGGCGAAGTTGAACACCGGTTTGCTTACCGTTTCGGTGGACTGGTTGAAGTTTATCCGTGCCCAGTTGCCTGTCTGTGTGGTGTTCCGCAGATCGATGTTTGCCTCGTCGGGGAGATAGTAGGCCACCTTCCCCTGCCATACATAGCCCTTGAACGGCCCGGTGTAACGCGATTCGGGAGCAAGCCTTGTGGTGGTGCTGTCGGACATCAGAAAGACATCCGATGTGAGGTGGCACTGGTTCAGTGTGGTGAAAATCGAGTCGCCTTTAATTCCGGCGCCGAGACAAACCACCTGACGGTCAAACATGAACCATGACTTGTGGGCGCTTACCCCGTAATCGTCCATAGCATATGCCATGACACCGTTGAGGCCGTCGGATGCACCTTTTACAAAGTCGGAACATCCGTCAACACCCCATTCGTGCGGATTGTGCTTCTCCCCCGCAGGAAGCGTGGTGCCGGGAATGCGGTCCCACTCCCACACAGGGAATATGTCGGTGTATTCATCGCCAGCAACGCGGATGCAGGTTGCACCCTCGCTCAGATATAGTCCCAGCAGGTTCTCGCCGTTTCCGCTTTCCGACCGGCACGTCTGGTTCGACACGGCACGTACCGAGAAGTCGTAGCGGGGCTGGTTATGGAGCATGTAGTCGGAGGTATGGAACATGGTGTTGCGCGCTTTGCGGCCTGCCGATGCATTGCCTGTGGCGAACCGTTTGGCAATCTGCGCATATTCGTCGGCATGCGTGGGGTCGAGTGCGCTCATTCGGGCAAACAGGTCCTCGGATGTGCCTCCGTCGAGCATCTTGGGGCGCGATACGGAGCGTCCGCATACGCTGAAGTCCATGTGCCGTCCGCGGAATACATTCAGGTAAGTGTCGCGCACAAACCGTGAGAACAGCTCAACCTTGTCGTCAGGCATGGCAAAACGTGTGCCTGTGAGCATGGGCGCTATTTTTGAGATGTTGTCGATGAACACCGTGCCGTAGCCGCCTATGTACAGCTGCCGTTTATGCTGCTGGTACGAGAGGTCCTCGCGTATCCCCTCGAAATCGGTGATGCGCACCGGCTCGAAAAATTCGTTTACGTTGGTGGTGACAATCGAGTCGTTCTTCATCGCGCATCCGCGCACAATGTGGTGGATGGAGATGTCCTGCTTGTTGGCGCCGGTCCATTCGCGCGGATCGCTTGCTGCCATCATGTCCATCAGACCCTGCAGAACATTGGCCGACGGTTTTTGCGGCGCACCTTCAAGTAGCGCCAGTATGTCGCCCATTACTTTTGGGGCGGCAATCTGGTTGTACCACCAGTTGAACGAGGTGGGGTGGTGCTTGTTCCATGCGCGTATCGATGCGTCGATGGCGCGGAACAGTACGGGGTGTCCGTAGTAGGAGGATGCTGGGTTGGCAAAGGCAGTGCACATGCGTTTCACATTGTTCAGATGTTTCAGCGGATCCCAGTTGGTGCGGAAACGGCAGGCATAATCAATGTCGGGCCATGTGCCTTCCGGGGTCATGAGTTTCATCAGCGAGCATGCGTTCTGGTCGAGCTTTTCTGTTGCAATGGAGGCGAAAATCTGCTCGCGTATGCGCTGCAACACGCGCTCGTAGTCGTCGGCCGGTTGCGGAACCGGTGCATTCGACCGTTGTCCTTGCGTCGGGTCGAAGAAATTCACATACGAATGGTGGGCAAGCTCCACGCGCCCCTCGATGGTGAGGGCCTCGGGTTTGCCTGCATTGCTGAACACTTCCGACACAATCGAGATTGTTTCGGTCTTGCGGCCTTCAGGATGATAGGATATGCGCACTGTGCCGCTTTGTCCGGGCGCATACTCCTTGTCCGACCATTTGGCCGCTGTGCATCCGCATCCGGTTATCACGTCCTTGATTACAAGCGGGGCATCGCCGGTGTTGGTGAACCGGAAGTCGTGGCTCACCTTGCCGTCGGCCTCGGATATAACTCCGAAATCGTGCGAGAGATGCTCGAAGCTCAGCTCCTGTGCCAGACCGACGGCCTGACACAGGATGAGAGCTGCAAGTGTGATTATATGTTTCATTCTAAAGCTGGGTTAGCAGGGGAGAGATGGAGCATTGTGTTACTCTACTTCGATGAGCGATACGTTCTTGATGTAGTGGGTCTGTTCGGTGTTGTCTTTTGCATAGAAAATGACACCGATTCCGGTACTGAAATCCACATTGCCAGTAGATATCTTCGATAAATCAACTTCAAGAGTCTTTGTGGTATAGTCGGCCTCCGTTTTCTCCACTTTTGCGGCAGTATTGCCCGCAACTGCGAAGTAAGCATTTGAGGTAAATGTTCCCGTTTCTTGTCCGCGCATTACAGCAACTTGGATATCAGTGCCACCTTTTACTTCAAATTTGAGCTGGTATTTGTGTTGTGTACCAATGCCGTTGGGCGAACGGAAGTAGAGCCCACGCTGATACCATGAACCGCCTTTTGTGGTAATTACGGATTCATCATTTTCAATGGTGATGGTTGAGCTGTTATCCGTACCGGCGATAAGGGCGTTCCAACCTTCTTTGGCACTTGACATACCGGTTATTTGATTAAGGGTTTTGCCGGTGAAAGTTCCATTTGCTACCGAGATAAGCTCAAGATAATTGCGGGTTAATTCGCCGTTTTCATTTTCAGTGGCTGAGGTGTCAGTCCAGTCTGTGACTCCTGCGACGCTTGATTCGATGTTGACAGTCTGGTCGGCATTTACAGTGAGTTTGAAGCGCTTTACAGTGCCTTCCTTGAACTCGATGGCGCCGGTGGGCTTGTAGGAATAGCTGTCAGAGCCTATGGTGATTGCAAAAAGCTGCTCACCGGCTGTGGTGGTTTGGGCCGGAATGAATGCCATAAACACAGATTTGTCGGCTGCTTTGTGCATTGTCACGTCGGTTGCATCACCGTCAGCTGCAACAGCGTCGTTGCTTGCAGTCCAAGTCAGTGAGGGCTTGATGCCACGGAGCTTGAGGTTGGTGGCGTTTACGCCAAGAGCGCCAGCCATCTCTACATAAACCAGAGTCATGCGGGGTCTGAATGTAAGGCTGGCAGTTGGATTAGCCTTGCTGACAGTGGCTTTCGAGGTCATGAAGTTGGATGCGTTGAAATCATCTGCCACAGTCTGGTCGGGTTTGATGGTGAAAGCTACGTTGGCCGATGTGCCTGCCGCATAAGGTGTGTAGGCTGTGAGGACCGCCTCAGTGTTAAACTGGAAGTTGATGGGAGTTTCTGTGGTGAGGCTTGTGCCGTCGGCCGATACTGTGAATTTCGCATTGGTTGCGGATGCTCCGCCGGTGGCCGAAACGCCGATTTGATCGCCGGCAACAAAGGTGGTTTTAAGCACATTTCCGGTTTCGGAGGTGACGGTGCGCGACAGCACTACCGGTTCGCTGATGCTGAGTGTGATGGCCTGATTCTCGGCAGGATTCACGGGTGCGTTCTCCTCCGAGCACGATGCGAGAAGAAGTGTGCTGGCTGCTATAAATGCAAATTTTTTCATGATAATATTCTGTTTTATGATTTTTTTTGAGATAGATGTGTGTTTTTGTTTTTATTTCCAGGTGATGTCGTCAATCCAGAAGTCGATGCCGGCAGCGTTGGATGATATGTAGAGGGTCACAAGTTTCAGCATGTCGGCATCCGGTTCTGCCCATGCGGTCTGGGGGTTGCCGTTGTGAGTGGTGGATACTTTCGACATGTCGAACTCAAGTGTGTATTGGGCATATTCCTCAGATGGCACCTGATAGTAGATGGTGGTCACGAGGTCGTCGCCCTTGCGTAGTGCCACAAAATTGTCCTTGCCTTCGGCATCCTTCATGTATGCGCCGATGCGGAGCTGGTTGCCTTTCATGTTTTCGGCAAACGACGAGCGGGCGGTGAAGGTGAGGGTGTAGACACGTTTTTCGGGGTTTGCTGCGGCGTAATAGTAGGCGCCGTTATGCCATTCGAGACCGGTTTTGCCATCCTGAAGCACGCGTTTGATGTGCATCACTTTGTCGCGGTCGCCGTCGGCGGTGACTTCCAGGATATCATTGTCGTAGAGGTGGAAGAGATACCAGCCCGGGGCAGTGATCTCCTCTTTGTTCTTGCTGATCGCTATGGGATTGAAGGCGGAGAAGTCCTGCAGGGGCATGAGGGGATCGGGCTCAACCAGTTCGCCGGAACCTTCCACGTGATCGGGATCTTCCTGCCAGGGTTTGACCTCAAGATCCGGTGAGAATACGACAACGTCGTTCTTGTCGCCTATGCCGATGCGGAATTTTTTGATAAGACCTTCGCTGAGTGTTACGGGGGCGGTGGTGGTGAATGCATATGCCTCGTCACCGAAGTCGAGTGTGAGCAGGCGAGTGCCCTGTGCAACGGTCTGTGCCGGAACTGCTGCCCAGTAGGTGAGGCCGTCGTCGCTGCGTCCCCACATCTTCACGGTGGTGTTGGCGCCGGTAGCGCTCATGGTGTTCGCCACCATGTCCCAGACTGCGGTTCCTGCCACGTTGCATACTGACGCGCCTTTGAGTGCATCGGTCTGAGATGTCACAACCTCGAGCTGCACCACTGCGAGACGGTGCTGGAAGATAAGAGTGACAGGCGATTCGGAACCTGTGGGTATGCCCAGAGTGGAGGCTGTCATGAAATCGGAAGCATTGAACAGTTCGGCGGTCGACTGGTCGGCTCCGACAGTGAAGCTGACATTCTGGCCGCTCTGGCCGGCTGTGAATGGGTAGTAGGCATGGAAATCGGCAGTGGCTCCTCCGGTTGTGTTGTAGAAGATGCCGTTGCCTGCCTCGGCCTGGAGCTGCCCGTCGTTGCCCACCATAAAGGCAACGTTGGAGCCTGTGGCGCCTTTGAGACCGTAGATGCCGATGCGGTCGCCGGCGACGAATTCGGTGCTGTTGTCGGGGTTGGTTACGGAACGGTTCTGCACAGAGCTGATCTTGAAGCTTACAGGGCGACCGTCGGCAGCTGCCGGGTCTTCGGCCGGTTCGTTGCTGCACGCACTCATAAGGAGTGTTAACCCGAGAAAGAGGGAAATGTGTTTGTAATCCATAGCTGATGGGATGATTTATATGGTTAATTTTTTTTGATTTTTAATGATGGTGCCTGTTTCCTCGTCGGGATCCGTGCCCCAGTTGAGAATGCAGATGGGCGAAGAACCCGTGAATTTCATGTCAACATTCTCCGCACTCAGGTTGCCGGCAAGGTTGTAGATTGTGTTCTGCTCGAATTGGCGTCCGCCCGACAGTCCGAGCATTTCCCCCAAAGGAACCGAGGGATAGGTGCGGATTTCCTTGCCGTTACTGTCGAGAGCAGTTATTTCGATTGATGGTCCGTTGGCGGTGCTTTCTGTTGCCGCAACTATCGCGGTGAATTCAAAGGCGCCTTCTGTCACTTTCACGGTTGCGCCGATGGGGCTTGTGCAGTCGGGCGTGCCTACATAGCGGCCGTTGATGACATCGAAACCGCAAC
>ERZ779956.271-NODE-271-length-32454-cov-2.519862_pt1 | contig 32454 bp, 38 predicted proteins | sample MGYA00511940_ERZ779956 | MGnify/ENA primary metagenome ERZ779956 (study PRJEB29588, sample SAMEA2154992) | human gut metagenome | biome: human gut; feature: human-associated habitat; material: faeces | place: Denmark | collected 2008/2010 ...
GTCATTATGTACATTAATTTCCTATTTACCACAAGCAATTAAATTAATTAAAACAAAAAAGTCAAATGATTTAAGTACAACTTCTTGGATAATATGGGTTGTAAGTAGTTTTTCTTATTCATTATATGCATTTTTATGTTCTAATGAATTTATGCTAAAGTTCGAAACAACATTAGAATTTTCTTTTTGTTTATTAATACTATTATTGACGGTAAAATATAGAAATAATAATAAAATAGAAGGTGATAAAAATGACAGATAACAATGAAAAGTTAACTAAAGTCGGAATAAACTGGTATAAACCAAATTATGGAAAACTTCACATGAAGGCTTATAAATAAAGAATTTCAATTTTATTTCTTTTTACATTTTATAACTGAAAAATGATAATTATTTTAAATAAAATAAAGGTAATAACGATTTATAGAAAATTTTTGTATGAATCAATAAATAAGTTTCATAATGCAGGAGATAAAGGTTTATATAATGGTGAAACAGCTGATGATATTTAAAAAAAAATTACGCTATAGAGAAGACATTTTAGATAATTTGAATGAAGATGAATTAGTTGCTAATTTATTTAGAATAAATCAAACAAAGCAAAAGCTTTTAAAAGACAATGTACAAGGTGAGAATGAAGCAAAAGATGTACATTATGAGGTCAGCCAAAAAGGTAAGAAAGGCAATCGCTGATATTGGCGGAATGATGCCAGAAGAAATGTCAACACCTAAAAAGAATTTAAAAGAATTAGAAAAAGAAAAGAAAAAATTAGAAATAAAAGTTCAAAAGAAACTTGAAGGAATAAAATAGGAGGAATAATGTCTTTAAAATATATAAATAACATTGAATATGCAAATGAAATAGAAGAATTATATTTAAATTCGTTTCCTAAGGAAGAAAGATTTCCTTTTTGGATATTAGAAGAGTGTTCTAAAGAAAATAATTCAGATTTATACGGCATAATTGATAATGATAGATTAATAGGAATGTGTTATCTTGTTAATTGTAGTAATGCATATTACCTTATGTATTTAGCGGTTGTACCTGATTTAAGAAACCAAAATTATGGTTCTAAAATATTGATGGATTTGAAAGAAAAATATAAAGTATTATTTTTATCAATTGATTCACCTGTTGATAATATAAGTGTTAGACGTAAAAATTTTTATTTAAGAAATGGTTTTTATGATACTAATAAATTTTATGAAGATACTGGTATTAATTATGAAGTATTATGTACTAATAATGAATATGAAATAACCGATGATATTATGAAGATGAGATATACTAATATGACAAATAATTACAAACTGTTTGAAGTAATATCAAATACATTTAATATTGGACTTGTTAATTTGAAAAATAAACATAAGAAATAAAGGAAGTGAAAAAATGAATAATGAAAATAAAACAAATATAAATTGGTAAGTGGGGAGTTATGAAAAAACACTATTAAATCCTTGAAAATAAAAGAATTTTTACTAAATGCTTTTTACATTTTGGGACATTTTTTAATAAAATTTTAATTTAAATTGATAAGTATATGAATTATGAAAAACTAAAGGAAAGGAGAGTATTGATGGAAAACAATAAATTAATTATATATAAAAATAGCGAAGGTAATATTGTAGTAGATGCTATTTATAAAGATGAAACTTTATGGTTGTCACAAAAAGGAATTTCAAAAGTTTTTGAATGTTCTACAGATAATATAAGTTTACACTTGAAACATATATTTGAAGAAAATGAGTTAGATAAAAAATCAGTTACCGAGAAATGCTCGTTAACTGCCGATGACGGAAAAAACTATAACACAACTATTTATAGTTTAGATGCTATAATTGCAGTTGGGTATAGAATTAATTCCAAAAAAGCAACAGAATTTAGAATATGGGCAACAAAAATATTAAAAGAATATATGACTAAAGGCTTTGCTTTAAATGATGAACGTTTTATAAATGGAAATAAATATGATGCAAAATATTTTGATGAATTATTAGAACGAATCAAAACAATCAGAGTAAGTGAAAGAATGGCATACCAAAAAATCACTGATTTATTTATTGCAACAGCAACGGATTACAATCCTAAGTCAGAAGAAGCTTATACTTTCTTTAAAATAGTTCAAAATAAGTTGCATTATGCTATAAGTGGACATACTGCTGCCGAATTAATATATAGTAGAGCAAACTCAGATAAAGAACATATGGGACTAACTAATTGGAAAAATTCTCCTGATGGTTTAATATATAAATATGATGTAGTTATTGCAAAAAATTATTTAAACGAAGAAGAAATGAATAATTTAAAAGATTTAACAAATATGTTTTTAGTATTTGCTGAAGATGAAGCAAAACAAAGACATGTTATGACAATGAAGGATTGGATAAATGCAACTGATGATTTATTAAAGTTTAGAAGAAAAGAAGTATTAAATAATAGTGGCAGTGTATCTCATAAAGAAGCAGTAGAAAAAGCAGAAAAAGAATATGAAAAATTTAGAGTTATACAAGATCAAAAATATATTTCTTCAATGGATGAATTTTATAATAAATATTTAAATGAAAGTAAAGGGGATAAATAATGAAATCTTATGATAATACAATAAAATATTATGAATTATTAATGTATTATAAAGATACAGCTATTTATAAAAAATATTCATTACCTGATGGTTTTCATTTTGAATTTTATAAAGACGGGAATATGAATGATTGGATAAATATTCATATTGAGAGTGGAGAATTTTGTGCTATCGAAGAAGGAATAATGATATTTCATGATTTCTATGATACATTCATTCAAGAGTTAAATAAAAGATGTATATTTATCGTGGATGATAAAACAAATGAGAAGGTTGGTACTGCAACTGTATCCCTACTAAGCAAAGAAGAGTTTGGGTATAATGGTGCAGTAGATTGGGTAGCAATAAAAAAAGACTATCAAGGTAAGGGCTTAGCAAGGCCATTGATTACAAAAATATTAGAAATTGCAAATGAATTAGAGCATAAAGGTATTATTTTGCACACACAAACTACAACATGGTTGGCGGCAAAATCATACTTGGATTTTGGATTTAATATATTAAATAAAAATGAAAAAAATGGTTGGAAAATTCTAAAAACTTTAACGAATCACCCAAAGTTAAGTGAATTTGAAACATTAAAAATAGAAGAAGTATACGATAAAAGAAATGTTGAAATAGAGGCACAATTAAACCAAATATTTAAAGATGATAATTTTAATTATTCAGTGTGGTACAAAAATGGATTACACAATGTGTATGTTTATTATAAAAATAGTACTTATGAATATGAATATTTTGATTATGAAAATAAGATGGTTTTGAAAGAAATAGAAAATAAAAAATATAAAAGATAGGAAGTGATTAAAATGGACATGTATCAAAAAAGAAAAATGAGACAAGAAAAGAAAAATAATGGTGGCCAAGAAAGTTTTTCAAAAGTTCCCATTTCGTGGTACCCAGGTCACATGGCAAAAACTAAAAGAGAGATTAAAGAAAAGATAGATTTAATTGATATAGTATTTGAAGTAGTAGATGCTAGAATACCATATTCATCAAAAAATAAAGAAATTGAAGAAATGACTAAAGGTAAACCTAGGGTTATTGTTATGACAAAAATAGACTTATGTGATAGCGGGAAAACAAACAAATGGATTAAATATTATGAAGATAAAGATTACATCGTAATACCAATAGACCTAATAAATAATCCTAATACCAAGATAATATTTGATAAGATAAAACCACTAGTAGACGAAATAAACAGCAAAAGAAAAAGTAAAGGTCTAAAAGAAAGAAAGGCTAGAATACTAATAATGGGTGTACCTAATGTGGGAAAGTCTACTTTAATAAATAGGCTAGTAGGTAGAAAAGCCACTAATGTTGGTAATAGACCCGGTGTTACCAAAAATCTAGAATGGATTAGAATTAATGACAAAGTAGAACTATTAGATACCCCAGGCATATTATGGCCTAAACTAGATGAAGAAGAAGTAGCATATAACTTAGCCAGTATGACCGCTATTAAAGAGGAAGTATTAGATAGTGAAGATATTGCTATATACATAATAAAAAAATTATTATCTGACTATCCAGATAACATTATAAATAGATATAGTTTAACTAAAATAGAAGATATAGTAGACATCTTAGATGAAATAGGTAAAAAAATAGGAGCCTTCCGTAATAGCGAAACAGACTACGATAGAGTATACAAAAGAGTAATAAAAGATCTGCAAGATGGCTATCTAGGCAAAATTACCTTTGATAATATAAATTAAAAAAGTATAGAAGCAAAAAACTATACTTTTATCTTATAATTTTATCTAATATACCATAAGATATAATACTCATAATAATACTAGCAAGTATTACACCTAAGAATATAGCAATAGAAGATTTCTTCTTATCTAGCCTTAAGAGTACTGCAAGTCCTGCTCCTGTCCAAGCACCAGTACCAGGAAGTGGAATTCCAACAAATAGTAGTAGTCCTAAATATCCATACTTTTCAATTTGTGCTTTTTTAGATAATATCTTTTTTTCCAACTTAACAACAATCTTTTCAGTAGTCTTAAACTTCTTAAGCCAGTTAAATATTTTATCCAAGAATATAAGAACAAATGGAATAGGCAAACAGTTACCTAATATACTTATAATGTAAGCAGGTATAAAATCCATCCCAATAATAGAAGCCGCCAGTAGACCTCCTCTTAATTCTAGTATAGGTAACATCGAAATAACAAATACAGCAATCTCTTTACCAATACCACTACCAAATAAATCAATAATCTTTTGTACTATTCCTTGCATTTTATCATTCCTCTCATCTTCTTAATTATAACATTAATATTAATATATGTAAATTACCTTATCATTACTTGACACTTCATTTAAACTTATGTTGCATTTTAAGATTTTATACGATATAATCATAACGGGAGGTATAGACATGAAAAAGAAAATAATAAAACAAATACCAAATATAATTACCATTACTAGAATTATAAGTCTAATAATAGGTTTTATTTTATTTTGTAAAGAAAAGTTTTTATATGCAATTATACTCTATATATATGGAGCAGTATCTGATTTTTTTGACGGATACTTTGCCAGGAGACTAAATGCTTATACCAAACTTGGTAAATACTTAGATGCTATAAGTGATAAATTATATTCTTTTTCAGTAATGATATTATTAATAATAAATAGAAGTATTTTAATTGTTATACCATTATTACTAGAGGGTATAATATCTTTTGTTAACTATAAAATAATAATAAAATATAAAAGTACTCATACTGAAAGAGTAGGAAAACATAAAATGAACTTAGAATTTTTAATGTTAATATCCTCAATGATATCTATTAAAATAAAATATTTTTCAGTAGTATTTTATATATTTCTAATACTTACAATATATTTCCAAATACAAACTATTATTTCTTATATTAATCAGTTTCATAATAAATCTAAAGAGAAGATAATTGATTTAAAAGGTAAGAATATAATAGAAAAAATCAAGTTTTTATTTAATGAATTTATTTTTTATTTAATATATCCAGTAAAAATTATTAAATAAATATTATTGCTTTTTGTCACTCTAAGCCTCAGGTCTTAGAGTGTTATTTTTAGCCTGTAGTCTAAAAATAAAAAATATTATTAATTCTTGAAAACATCTTGAAAAAATGGCGATTTTATAGTACACTAAATTATAGAGTATGGAGGCTAGATGTTTTATGAGTGAAAAAATAAAGAAATTATTGAATAATAAATATTTTATTGTAGCATTAGTAGCATTACTTATAGTATTAGTAATAGGAACTGGTACTTATGCTTGGCTTACGTGGTCTAGTCCTAATACTACAAAATTAACTGTTAAAATAGGTAATATAGCAGATGTTATATTTGATAATGGTAAAGAAATTAATACTACTAGTTTAGCACCAGTATTTACTTATGATCAAGGTGAAAAGACTAGTTTCTCAATAGTAAAAAGAAGCACTGCCACAAGTGCTAATATAGATTACACGATCACTTTAAATATAACTTCAATAGCGGCTGAATTAAAGGTTGCAAGTTTTAAGTATGTGTTATTAAATGGTAATCAAGTAGTTAGACAAGGTGACTTTAGTAGTGCCTCTAGTGGTGGTGCTATTTCATTAAGTTCAAGTAGATTAACAGATACACGTGCTGATTTTACCTTCTATATCTATATAGATGGCAATACAGAAAATAATGCTAATATGATGAATAAAGAGTTTAAGGCTACAATTAATGTTAGTGCTAGTGAGGGTAGCAATACTATAAATGCTGTACAACATATAACTAATTTATATCTTAACAATAAGGATTACACAATGCAAAATGGTGATGTTGTTTACTCGATAGCATCTTCGGAAAATTTAATGATGGATAAAAACGGTGGTATTACTGAGGAAGAAGATAGTGGTAACCTAAGATATTATGGTGAATATCCAAAAAACTATATATCTTTTAACTGCGATGCATATCCAGATACTAATTGCGAAATATGGAGAATAATTGGTGTTTTTAATGGAAAACTTAAAATAATTAGAGATGAACCAATAAGCACAACAGCTGTACCGATGGATTTGGCTGGTACTGCTTATTGGAAAAATACAACAATAGGAAAATTGCTTAGTAATGTGGAACCAGATTGTTCGGCTTATTGGAATAATACATTAAGCGAATCATGTTCAGTGATTGCAGATATTCATTCATATGATAGTAGTTTTTTAACTGATTTGCAAAATAATTATTTAAAAAATAGTGAAACCAAAAGTATGATAGCATCTTTTCCAAAATATTTATATTCAATGTCTAATTTTATAACTAGTAGTAATGCTCTTGAAAATTTTTATCAGCTTGCCACTACTACGGATGATGATTCAACTGATGGATATATTCATGTTGGTATAATGGATATTGCAGATTATGGATATACATCTGATTTTGCTGCTACTTGTGGCGGAATAAGCACTATGGATGATATAGCGAGCTGTGGAAGACAAGCATGGTTATATAAAAGTAATACTGATCCAGAGTTATTTATGAATTCTGATAATGGTTCCGCTTTACTTCTTAATTCAGATGGAGGTATTAGTCTTGGATCGACAGGTGATTCTGGATTGTTTAGACCAGTAGTATATTTAAATGCTAATGTTAAATTTAACGATCTTAGTTATGGAGATGGCCAAGATGGCCTTCCATATCAAATAGTAATAGAATAGTAAAAAGAAAGAAAAGAGGTAATTAAAATGAATGAACAAGAAATGATAATGAATGAGAAAATTAGAAAAAGAGAAAAATTGGATACTATACTTGCTTATATATTATTAGTGTTTTTAATTGGAGCAATACTATTTATTTTGTATTTAAAGTTTATTAAGAGAGAAGATACTACTACTCCTGTAGAGAAGCCTAATAATAATATTACATTAAATGATATATCTAATAGTTTAAATAATAGTACTTTAGCAAATAGATATTTAAATGATAATGTTACATTTAGTTCTAAAGTAAATGGTACTTCGTTGGTAATTGACTATAAAAAAGATGATAAGATAGTTAATTTAAATGTTAATACTATGGGTACTGAATTAGAATTTACTATGAATGAAGATAATAGATTAGTTACTGAAGATATTTACAAAGAAGTGGCTAATATAATATGCGTATATTATAAAAATACTGAAGATGCATGCAGAAGTACCCTAAGTAAAGTAGATGAGAATAATCCTATTAATGGTATAAGATATGTTACTTCAGATAATAATATACTTGTATATGTTAATACTGCTAAAAGTATTGATATAGAAAATATTGATACTTATACTGAAGTTACTAAGACTGAATTATCTAAAACTAATTATGAATTAAAATTAGATACTGAAACTATAAACAACATTAAGATAACTAATGCTGATACTTTAATTACATTTACTGGAAATGTTACTACCACTAGTGAAAGTAAAAATATGTCTATTGTAGTAACTTTATATGGAGATAATGATACTAAGTTAACTGAAGAAAAGTATGAATTTAATGATACTAATAAATTAGAAGAGAATAAAGAATTTAAAGTAGAGTTTACTCTAAATGATACTTTAAATTTAGATAGTATTAAAGCATATAGCATAAGTATTGAAAAATAGGAGATTAATATGAGCGTACATATTGAAAGTAACAAAGATGATATTGCAGAAACTGTATTAATGCCTGGTGATCCAAAAAGATGTGAGTATATAGCCAGAAAATTCTTAGCCAATGCTAAACTTATTAATAATGTTAGAGGAATGACTGGCTATACAGGATACTATAAAAGTAAAAAAATAACAGTATTTCCTTCAGGAATGGGTAATCCTAGTATGGGAATATACTCTTATGAATTATTTAAAGAATATGATGTAAATAATATAATTAGAATTGGTACTATGGGTGCATATACCAATTTAAATTTAAAAGATATAGTATTAGTAACAAACTCAGTTACTAATTCTAATTATGGTAAATTTTTATGTAATTATCCAAATATAAATATAAATGGTAGTATTGAATTAAATAGTGCCATAGAAAGTACAGCGGCGACATTAAATATAAAAGTAAATAAAGGAAATATATATTCATCAGATGTCTTTTATGAACAAAATAATGATTTTAAAGACAAAGTAAGTAAGTACTCAGTACTAGGAGTAGAAATGGAGTCATTTGCTTTATTTACTAACGCTAAATTACTTGGTAAAAGAGCTAGTACTGTCTTAATGGTAAGTGATAGTTTTTTATCAAGTAATAAATTATCTAGTTTAGAAAGAGAACAGGGTCTTGATAATTTAATAACTTTAGCCTTAGAAACTTGTTTAAAAATATAAAACTAGGTTATAATATAGGGGAAGAGGTGAATTATGAATATTGAATCACATAATATGGGAGCATACAACCTACATTTTATTAAAACAAATAAATTTAAAACAATATCAGTAGATGTTAACTTTTATCGTGAGATAAAAGAAGATGAAATCACTAAAAGAAACCTATTGAAAATGATATTACTAGATTCTAATAATGATTATAAAACCGAAAGAGAACTAATTATAGAAAGTGAAAGACTATATGATATAAAAATATCTTCAGGTATATCTAGAATAGGTAAATTTAGTGATTTATCTTTTCAAACTAAATTTCTAAATGAAAAATATACGGAAGAAGATATGAATAAAGAATCTATTATTTTTTTCCTAAGTTTAATATTTAATCCTTGTGTAAAAGAAGGTAGATTTGTTAATATAGATAAACAAAAAAATAGATTATATCAAGAAATAAATAGTCTTAAGGATAATAAGATTAAATATTCTATGTTGAAATTAATGGAAAAGATGAAGGATAAACCATATTCATATAATCCTTATGGTAAAAAAGAAGATTTAGATGATATAAGTGGTAAAGAATTATATGAATATTATAAAAAAGTAATAAGTGAAGATCAAATAGATATCTTTGTACTAGGAGACTTTTCTCCTAGTGAGATGAAAGAAATATTTAAAGAATATTTTAAAGTAAATACTTTTAAAAAAGAACATAAAAATCTTATAATTCCAGAACTAGTTCCAAGAAAGAGAATAGTAAAATATCATGAGTATGAGAAAGTTAGTCAGTCTCAGTTAGTACTACTATGTAGTTTAAATAATTTAACCGATTTTGAAAGAAAATATACTATAAAGTTATATAGTGAGATACTTGGAGGATCTTCTAGCTCAGTACTTTTTAGTAAGGTTCGTGAAGATAAAGGCTACTGCTACTACATAAATTCGGGTGTAAAGGCTTATGATAATATTCTTCTAATTAACTCTGGAGTAGAAAAGAAAAATATTGAACCCGCTATTAAATTAATTAGAAGATGTTTAAAAGATATAAATAATGGTAAAGTATCAGATAAATTAATAGAGTCATCTAGAAATACTATTATATCATCAATTAAAGCATCATCAGATACTCCGATGGGTATAATAAACACAGCATTATCTAGAGTACTTGTGGGTTCAGATGATATGGAAGAAAGAATAAATAATTTTAGTAAAATTACTAAAGAAGACATAGTAAAAGTAAGTAAGAAAGTTAGTCTTCATACCATCCTTACTCTAGAAGATAAGGAGGAAGAACATGAAGAAAATTAGAATTAAAGGTGTAGAAGAAGATATCTTTTATGAAAAATTAGATAATGGACTAGAAGTATATTTATATACCAAAGATACCATTCATTCTAATTATGTAACATTTACTACTAAATATGGATCTGTATACAATGAATTTGTACCAATAAATAGTGATAAGATGACTACTTTTCCTAAAGGAATAGCCCATTTTCTAGAACATAAAGTATTTGCCCAGAAAGAAGATCCCCAACCAATGGAATTCTTTGCTAGAAGTGGAGCGGTCTGCAATGCCTATACAACATTTAAAAATACAACATATTTATTCTATGCTACAGAGTCTCTAAAAGAAAATATAGAATATTTATTAAACTTTGTTCAAAATATTTATCTAACTGATGAATCAGTAGAAAATGAAAAAGATATAATATCTGAAGAAATTCATATGTATGATGATAGACCAATGAGTATTCTCGAAGAAAAAGTAAGAAAGAATACTCTAAAAACTAATCCATATAAAGATAGTATTATAGGTACTACTAAAGATATAAGAAGTATAACAAAAGAAGACTTAGAAACCTGCTACCATACTTTTTATCATCCTTCTAATATGTTTATTGTTATTACTGGCAACTTTGATTCAGAAGAAATAATGAATGTTATTAAAGAAAATCAAAGTAAAAAAGAATTTTCTAAAGAGGGTAGTATCAAGATAAAAGAGTTTACTGAAGAAGACAAAGTAGTAAAAGAAAAAGAAATAGTTAAAGTAGAAACTAATATACCTAAAATAGCCTATACTATAAAATTACCAATTAAAGATATTAAAATTACCAGAAGAAAATTACATTTATATTTATATATCTTATTTACTATTCTCTTTGATGAAACATCAGAGCTTGATGAGACGTTAAAGAAAGATGGTATTATAAATAATACTACTTATGTTAATTTAATTAACTGTGATACCCATATTTTAATATCACTTATGAATGAAACTAATAAGTATGATGACTACATTAACAAAATAAAAGATAAATTAAATAATATAGAGATAAATGAAGAAGACTTTAATAGAAAGAAAAAAGTACTTATAAGTAATGAAGTATTTGCTTATGAAAATGCTGAAGCAGTAGGAGATATCATTATCGATAATATTATTTACAATAAACATCTTGAAGATAATCCTATTGAAATAATTGATAGTTTAAATATGGAAGAATTCTTAGAATTACTAAAGAAAATAGATATAAATAATACTTCTTTAGTAATATTAAAAAAATAAAAGATATAGATAAAATATGTAAACTGATAAAAAATAGATTTAAAAAAAGATAAAAATATGCTATTATAATAATAGGGATGTGATGATATGAAGAAAATATTATCAAAATTAGATAAACCATTATTAATAGTAACAATTATCTTTTTTATTTTTGGTCTTATAATGATACTTAGTGCTTCTTCAATGGAATCATACATGCGTTATAATTATAGCCCATATCATTACTTTTTTAGACAAGCTATATTTTTAGGAGTGGGATTAATTGCTTCTCTTTTTGTAATTATCTTTCCTACTAAAAATTATAAAAAAATAGATAAAGTATTACTTGGTACAATAATACTGGCTTTAATTGGATTAATATTCTATGGACATGTTGCCAACCAAGCAGTCAGTTGGTACAAGATAGGTCCTTTTGCTATTCAGCCTTCTGAGTTTGCTAAAATAATAATAATAATATATTTAGCAGTTTATTATTCCAAAAATAAAGATAAACTAGATAATCAGTGGAATATAATTAAACCAATGATATTTATTGTAATAATAGCGGTATTAGTAGCCCTACAACCAGACATGGGAACTGCTGTTATAATAGGATTAATAGCTCTTGCTATATTCTATGCCACTCCTATGGAAAAGAAAAGTAGAAGTATCTTTAACAAAATCTTTATTGGAGGTATTCTTCTCGTAGTTCTAGTACTAATAGTCGCTGGAGGTAAATTTCTTCAGTCGTATCAATTAGATAGATTTAACTATTTTAATCCTTGCGATAGATATCAAGAAAAAACTGGTTATCAGTTATGTAATAGTTTTATAGCCTTTAAAAATGGCGGTATAAAAGGTCAGGGACTAGGAGGCTCTACTCAAAAGTATTTATATTTACCAGAATCTTATACTGACTTTATATTTCCTATTATCGTAGAAGAATGGGGCTTAATCGTAGGTATTATTATCATTTTAATATATATGTTTGTATTATTTAGAATAATTCAAATAGCCAGAAGAGCAAGTAATCTAAAGAATAGTCTAATATGTTATGGCGTATTTGTTTATTTACTTCTTCATATAATGATAAATTTACTCGGAGTAACCGGAGTAATACCATTAACCGGAGTACCACTTCCATTCTTATCTTATGGTGGATCATATACAATATGTTTAATGATTGCCTTAAGCCTAGTACAAAGGGTTTCAATAGAAACAAACATCCAAAAACAAAAAGAACTAAAAAAACTATCATAACGTAGACCTTAGGCTATGTTATGTCTCTTAAGACCAAGACTTAAGAGGAAATAAATAAAAAAAATAAACAAAAAGAAAAGAAAATATATACAATTCTTTCTTTTTTTGTTATAATTAAATTGTATCATTTTAGGGAGAGTCGATATCATGAAAAAAATATATACTTCAATAGATATTGGATCCGATACAATTAAGTTTGTCGTGGGAGAATATTTTAAAGAAAAAGTAAATATATTATATGCTCACGAAGAAAAAGCAAAAGGAATAAGAAAAGGTTTAATTGTCGATCCTAATTTAGCTATTAATGCTATCAAAGATGGAATTAAAGTAGTTAACAATTATTTAGGTATTAATATAAAAAAAGTAGTTGTAGGAGTTCCCGATTACAATGCAAAGTTTATGTTTGTAACAGGAAGTACTAATATAATAGACGAAGATGAACTTATTACTACTGAAGATATAAATAAAGTAATAAAAGAATCAGTATATTCTAAAATAGCTCAAGACTACGAATTAATAACAGTAATACCATTAGTCTTTTTAATAGATGGAAAGCCAGAAACAAAGCCATGTGGCAAGACTGGAAAAGTTCTAGAAGTTAAAGGAATAATGATTACTGCTCCAAAAAAGAATATCTACTCAGTACTATCTATTATGGAAGGTGCTGGGCTAGAAGTCGCAGATATTACAATATCAGGTGTTGGAGACTACTATGAAGTAAAAAATAATGTTTTAGATAAAAAAGTTGGAGCTATAATTAATATAGGTCATGAAACCACTAATGTATCAGTATATAATAAAGGATGCATCATGAATACTGAAACTATACAATTAGGTGGAACTAATATTGATAAAGATTTAGCTTATATGTTTAATATAAATATCTTTGATGCCAGAGTAATTAAAGAAAAATTTGCCTCTAGTCATAAAAGATTTATAGCACTAAATGATATATACATGGTAAAAAATACTGCTGGTGAAGAAATAAAATTAAATCAAATTGAAGTTACTGAAATAGTAATGGATAGAATAGTAGAAATATTAAATCTCGCTCGTAAACAAATATTACTATTGACAAAGCAAGATATTTCTTATATAGTAATAACAGGAGGATTAACTGAAATAAGGGCATTTAAAAATTTAGTATATGAAATTTTTGGAAAAGATGTTATAATATATACAGAAGATACTCTTGGAGTAAGAAACAATAAATATACTACAGCGGTAGGAATGATAAAATATTTTGCCGATAAGATGGAAACTAGGGGGAAAGAGTACTCAATGGTAGATAGAGAGGATGAAGAACTTCTTATCAATCCAAATAATAAGAATAAAAAGGACAGAACGAAGATCACCAAAATATTTGGAAGTTTTATTGGTACTAAGGAGGATTAGAAATGAATAATATGTTTGGTTTAGAAATGGATCAGTTAGCAAAAATTAAAGTAATTGGAGTAGGTGGAGGCGGTTGTAACGCTGTCAATAGAATGATTGAGTCTGGTTTAAAAGGCGTTGAATTTATTGTAGCAAATACTGATCTTCAAGTATTAAATAATTCTTTAGCTCCAATAAAATTACAAATAGGTAGAGAATTAACTGATGGACTAGGAGCTGGTGCTAATCCAGAAATAGGTAGAGAAGCTGCTCTTGAGTCTAAAGCAGAAATAGAAGAAGCAATTAAAGGTGCTGATATGGTGTTCATAACTTGTGGTATGGGAGGTGGAACTGGTACTGGTGCTGCCCCTGTTATCGCAGAAATATCACAAGATTTAGGAGCGTTAACTGTAGGTATAGTTACTAAACCATTTAGTTTTGAAGGAAAGAAGAGAATGAGTCAAGCTATATCTGGACTTGATGAATTAAAAAAACATGTCGATACCTTAATCGTAATACCTAATGATAGATTAAGAGAATTAATCGATAAATCTACTCCAATGCTTGAAGCATTTAGAGAAGTAGATAATGTACTACATAGAGGTGTACAATCAATATCAGATTTAATTGCTGTATCAGGACTAGTTAACCTAGACTTTGCAGATGTTAAAGCCGTTATGAAAGATAGAGGAAATGCATTAATTGGTATTGGCGTAGGCTCAGGTGAAAATAGAGCTGTAGAGGCCGCTAAACAAGCTGTATCATCGCCATTACTAGAAACTTCAATAAATGGTGCTACAGATGCTATAATCAATGTTACTGGAGGTGCTTCACTTACTTTATTCGAAGTAGAAGAAGCTGCTGAAGTAATTAGAACTGCTGCTAATACAGATATAAATACTATCTTCGGAGCAGTAATAAATGAAAACTTAAATGATGAAGTAATAGTTACTGTTATTGCAACAGGATTTGAAAATCAAAGTGAACCACTATATCATAGTTTTGACTCTACTAGAAGAGAAGATCTTTATAGAGAAGCAACTGGTGATATGGATAATGATTTAGATATTCCACCATTTTTAAGAGATAGAGACTTCTAATTAGAGTCTCTTTTATTATGAACAAAATTAGTTTGTCAAATTTATGTAAATAGTATTGTAATTATTTATTTAGTAGTGTATTCTATTAATAGAGAGGGAGAGTGATAGTGTGATTTATCCATCTATTGATAAAATATTAAATATAGTAGATTCTAAGTATGCTCTTGTATATATTGTTTCTGATAGGGCTAAACAAATGACTAGAACAGGATATTATCAAAAACCTATTAAAGAATATAAGAGCAAAAAGAATATAGGTAGAGCTTTAGAAGAAGTATATGATGGACTAATACACATAGAGAAACATTAAGAAAGTTTCTCTTTTTTCTTGATAAAAAGAAAATAATAAGGTATACTTAGATTAAGGTGATATTATGTATATTTTACTAGATGCTTGTAAACATCCAACGTTTCTTAGAGTATTATATTTTGGCTATTTATTTTGGGAAATACTAGCAGTTGTTATACCAATAGGTTTAATTATAATGCTAATGATTGATTTTACTAAGGCTGTAGTTATTAATAAAGAAGATGAACAAGTAAAAAGTATGAAACTTGTAGGAAAAAGGATTATGTATGCTGTATTTATTTTTGCCACTCCATGGTTAGTTAGCGTTGTTATGGGTATACTTGGCGATGCTGGCATTAAGCTTGGCGGTGATTATACTTTGTGTATTAATACAGTTAAAAAAATTAGTGCTGGTACGGATAACATTGAAAAATATGATAAGTTATTAGAGGCTGAAGAGGCTGCTGAAAAGGCTAGCCAAAAACAAAATAATGGAAATAGTGGAGGATCTTCAAGTACTTCTGGTAGTACTACTGCTGATAAAATGATTAATGTAGCTCTTAGTGAACTTAACAAAACAGATGGAACAAAATATGGTGGTGGCTCTGGTGAAGCTTGGTGTGCTTATTTTACCACATGGGTATTAAAAAATACAAAAATGGATGATGGAAATTCGATTTATAGTTATTTAAGAACTTTTGGCTCTATTAATGATGGAGCTGCTAGTGGGTTATGGCCGGCATTTAGAAATGGCAAGGAGGGCGTAAGCTTTAATAAATCAAAAGCATATGGTGGAAATTATACTCCTAAAAAGGGCGATGTTGTTTGGTTTCAATGGGCTCCTGGTATGGCTGGCTGTCATTGTAGAAAAATCTATGGTAAATGGAATGGTAGTACACAATGTTCTGATCATGTTGGAATAGTAAGAGCAGTTAGAGATGGTAAAGTTTATACTACTGAAGGTAATAGCGGAAATAAAGTATCAAATAAAGAATACCCTATTGATACTGAATATATAACAGCATATGGCTCTTGGTATAAATAAAAATAAAAAGGAGGCAAATTTATGTTATTTAAAACATCAATAAAAAAATGTTTCATTTTAACTGCTTTATTAATGTTATTGACTGGGTGTACTATAAATTATAATTTGACTATTGATAATAATTCAGTTAGTGAGAGTATAAGTGGTAGTGTAGATAAAAATGAATATGAACTTGAAGATGGTGATACTGGCTTAAACTTGTTTTATACACTTATTAAAAAAGATGTACCTGCTTTAGTTAGTGGCGATAGTTTATATAATAAGGATATAACAGAAACTGATAATGGAATAAATTATAATTATACATATACTTATAGAAATAATATTGATAAGGCTAGAGTAATTAATGAGTGCTTTGAAAACCATTATATTGATGAAACTGATGAATATTATAATATTAAACTAAGTGGTGGATTTTATTGTTTATATTCTAATAAAATTGATATCAATGTAATTAGTAATTATGAAGTACTAAATAATAATGCTAAAAAAGTAAATGGTAATAAATACACATGGACAATAGATAATTCAAATAATGTTGATATAATGTTAACAGTTTCAAAAACTGTTAAATATGAAGAACCTACTAAAGCAAAGACATTTAGTACCTTTCAAATAATAGGCTTTGTAGTGTTTGCTATATTAACAATTGTTACATATTTTTTATATAGAAAGAAAAACAGTGGTAAAGTATAACCACTTTTTTGTTATTATTTTTTTCTTAATACATATATTTTAGTGTAGAAGAAAGGAATGATAAAATAAATATGGAAACAATTAAAGTTTCATCTAAGTCAAATCCCAATTCAGTAGCAGGAGCCCTTGCTAATGTATTCAGAGAAAAAGGAATAGTAGAAGTACAAGCAATAGGGGCCGGTGCTCTTAATCAGGCAATTAAAGGAGTAGCAATAGCAAGAGGCTTTGTTGCTCCATCAGGTAAAAACTTAGTTTGTACACCAGCATTTATTGATATATCAATAGATGGGGAAGAACGTACAGCATTAAAATTAATTGTAGAAGCCAAATAGGCTTCTTTCTTTTACAATAAATATTGATTTTATTATTGATTAAATTTACTATTTATTATATAATTATATTGAAAATGGGTGACGTTATGAAATATAAAAATTTAATAAAGAGTAATTTAAAGTTTATTATAGCGATGACAGTTGTAATAGCTCTTGGCGCTGTTGGAATTACTTTTGCAATAAATATTGATACCTTTAATCCAATAGGCATAAATATTGGTACCGCCACACTGGGAGCTAATATAACTTATCTTAATGGTAGTAGTGCTACAATTACTAGTACTGGTAAGTTATTACCAATAAATGACGATAAAACAGAAATAACTCCTGATAGTACCAATGAAAGTATATTAAAAATAGATTTTAAATTATCTGGTACATCAACAAATCCTGATAATACAATAATGGATATATCTCTTAATAATATAAGTATGGACTGTGAACTTAAAAGTGAATATTTCAAATGGAAATTATATAAAGAAGAAGCTTTACTTAGTAGTGGTAGTTTTTCTCCAAAGTTTGATTCCATGAAAAATAATAGATTAGTTTTAACAAATACACAGGAAAGATTAACTACTAATGAAGATAAATATACATTACTTATTTATTTAGCAGAAAGTTGTACAGGAGATCTTAGTACTTGTAACGCAAATAGTGGTAGTTATAATCAAGAAACACTTTTAAATAAAAACTTTAGTGCTACGATGAAAGTAGAATTATCTACTGGTAATAAGAAAACCAATACTAGAAGTACTAGTAGTACTTCTGCGTGTAGTTATACTAGTGTTAGTGTTCCTACTTGCAATACTCTTACTTATAATGGCAGTAGTCGTACATTGATAACTACTAATGCTAAGTATACATTAACAAATAATACAGGAACTAATGCAGGAAATTATGTTGTAATTGCAGAATTAAAGAGTGACTACAAATGGCCTGATGGTACAAAAGTAGCTAAGTCCATTACTTGTAATATAGCTAAAAAAGATGTAACTATTACCCCAATTGCTCAAACTATCGCACATGGTGGAAATGTAGTTAGTGATATCTCAAAAGTAACTGCTAGCGGATTAGTCTCAGGTCATTCTATTAGTCATGTACATTTATCTACACGGAACTATAACGTCGGTACTGGAACTATTAATGCTAGTGCAGCTAGAATAAAGGATTCAAGTAGTAATGATGTTACTGATAATTATAATATTATTTATGCCACAGGTACAGTTACTATTCAGTAATTATGAGAACAAATTAAATGTTTGTTCTTTCTTTTTTTCTTGATTTGTTATATAATATTTGAGAAAGAAGGAATACAATGAAGACTGATGATTTTGATTATTATTTACCAGAAGAACTAATAGCACAAGTACCACTTGAACATAGAGAGGAATCAAGACTACTTGTGATGGACAGAGATACTGGTAAATTAGAAGATAAAAAATTTTATAATATAGTAGATTATTTACATAAAGGTGATGTACTAGTACTAAATGATACCAAAGTAATGCCTGCTAGATTAATAGGAGAAAAAGAGGATACTGGTGCGATTATCGAAGTACTACTACTTAAAAATATTGATGGTAATAATTGGGAATGTTTAGTAAAACCTGCGAAGAGAATACATAAAGATACAATTGTATCTTTTGGAAATGGTCTATTAAAAGCAAAATGTACAGGTGTAAATGATGAAGGAATTAGAAACTTTGAATTTATTTATGATGGAATATTTTATGAAATATTAGATAAACTAGGCACCATGCCACTTCCACCATATATAAAGACTAAGTTAGATGATCAATCAAGATATCAAACAGTGTATGCCAAAAATATAGGCAGTGCTGCTGCTCCTACTGCTGGACTTCACTTTACTAAAGAATTATTAAAACAAATAGAAGATATAGGAGTAACAGTTTGTTATATAACATTACACGTAGGATTAGGAACGTTTAGACCAGTAAACGTTGAAGATGTAACTAAACATAAAATGCATAGTGAGTTTTATAGTATGAATAAAGTAGCAGCAGATATATTAAATAAAGCTAAAGAAGAAAATAGATGTATAGTGGCAGTAGGAACAACAACCACTAGAACATTAGAAACCATAATGAGTAAATATAACACATTTAAAGAATGTAATGGCTGGACTGATATATTTATTTATCCTGGCTACGAATTCAAAGGAATAGATTCATTAATAACAAACTTTCATTTACCAAAATCAACATTAATTATGTTAGTATCAGCACTTGCAGGTAAAGAAAATATTATGAATGCTTATGAGCATGCTGTAGAAGAAAAATATAGATTTTTCTCATTCGGTGATGCAATGTTTATAAAAAAGAACAAATAAATATTTACATTCTACTAAATTTATTATATAATTTAGTAGTAATGCTTGTGTGGCGGAATTGGTAGACGCACTGGACTCAAAATCCAGCGGTATAAAAGCCATGTGGGTCCGAGTCCCACCACAAGCACCAAATATGTATATAGGACTAACCAATTGGTTAGTCTTTTAAGTATAGTTAAAAATATATTATTTAAAAACAAAAAATATATAAATTCTTTTACTATATATATTTGCTATAAGAAAAAGCGAACACTTAGATGTTATAAAAAATACAAAAAAAATAAAAAATAAAAAATAAGAAACAGACGAAATCAGCAAAAATAAGAAAATTACAAAAATAAGTTACAGATGGTAAATTAACAATTGAAGCACAAACCCTTATAAAATAAAGAAAAATTGAGTATAATATACAACACAAAGATATTTTAAAAAAATAAAAAAAAGGAAAATCTAACAAATGAGAAAATTAAAAAAATAAAAAATGTAAAAAAATTAAAAAGCAAACAAAAAACTATTGACAAGTAAAACCGCCTAATATATAATTAACTTGTAAAGTAGAGAAAGGAAGTAAAACAATGGTTGAAACAGAAGAAAAATTAGAGACGATAGAAGTCGTAAAAAGAAATGGAAAAAAGGTAGAATTTGATGGTACTAAAGTTGCTATGGCTATTAAAAAAGGCTTTGATAGTGTATTATTAGATTCTGAAGAAAATGAAAAAAAATATAATACTAAAGATATTCAAAAAGTATATCAAGCAGTAATTAAAAAGATAGCTAAAGATTATTTACCATTAGGTAAAATAAAAATAGAGGAAATACAAGATTTAATTGAAGAAAATCTTAAGAAGTATGATTATCAAGATGTATATGAGAGCTTTTCAGAATACAGGCAAAGAAGGGCTAATGCGAGAATAGCATTTAGAGATGATAAAAACATGGCTAAACTTCAAAAAAGTATTGAAGGGTTAGGTCTTAAGAGCGCTGCCGAAGAGGATTCAAAAAGAGAAAATGCTAACATAGATGGTAATACTGCAATGGGAACAATGCTTCAATTTGGTAGTACAATATCTAGAGCATTTACTGAAGCATACTTAATGAAAAAAAAATATGCTGAGGCTCATAGCAATGGTGATATTCATATTCATGATATGGACTTTGAAGCTATGGGTACTACTACTTGCACACAAATAGATCTAAGCAAGTTATTTAAAAATGGTTTTTCTACAGGACATGGATTTTTGAGAGAACCAAAAGACATTATTAGTTATGCTGCACTAGCAGCAATAGCTATTCAATCTAACCAAAATGATCAACATGGTGGACAATCAATACCGGCATTTGATTATTATATGGCGCCTGGTGTATTAAAAACATTTAAGAAACAATATAAACAGGCTGTATATGAGTTGCTGGATTTTAGTGACTTTATCAGTTTTATAAATATGGATAGGGTTGAAAAAGAAATAGATAAACTAACAAGTATTGATGTGGATACTAAGGTATTTGAAGGAATATATAAAGATAGTACTGAAGTAAAGAAAATATTTGAAAAAGGATATGAAACTGCTTATAAAAAAACAAATAGACAAACATATCAAGCAATGGAAGCATTTATTCATAATTTAAATACAATGCATTCAAGAGCAGGCGCACAAGTACCTTTCTCAAGCGTAAATTTTGGTACTGATACTTCTCCTGAAGGAAGAATGGTTATTAAGAATTTCTTACTTGCAACTGATGCTGGTTTAGGAAGAAACGAAAATCCAATATTCCCAATATCAATATTCAAATTAAGAAAAGGAACTAACTATGAAGTTACAGATCCTAACTATGATTTATTTAAACTAGCTATAAAAGTATCCGCAAAAAGGTTATTTCCTAACTTCTCATTTATGGATTCATCATTTAATAAGCCTTATTATAAGGGCGATTATAACACTGAAGTTGCTTATATGGGATGCAGAACAAGAGTTATGGCAAATGTAGTGGATGAAGATAAAGCAATTACTCCTGGTAGAGGTAATCTATCTTTCACATCAATTAACTTACCAAGATTGGGTATTAAACATGGTATTGTAAGAAATGATAAAACTGATATGAAAGGTTTTTATGAAGAATTAGGAGAATTAATGGATTTAGTTAAAGATCAGTTATTAGAAAGATTTGAAATACAATGTAATAAGAGATTATATAACTTTCCATTCTTATTAGGACAAGGTGTATGGATAGATTCTGATAAACTAAAACCTAATGATAGATTAAGAAAAGTATTAAAACATGGTACTTTATCAATTGGCTTTATTGGACTAGCAGAGTGTTTAAAGGCTTTAATCGGAAAACATCATGGTGAAAGCGATGAAGCTCAAAAACTCGGCCTTGAAATAATAGAATTTATGAGAAAAAGATGCGATGATTATTGTAAAGAATATAAATTAAACTTTACATTACTTGCTACTCCAGCAGAAGGCTTATCTGGAAGATTTGTAAATATTGATAAAGCAGTATATGGTAAAATTAAGGGTGTTACTGATAGAGAATACTATACAAATTCATTCCATGTACCAGTATATTATAATATATCAATAGTAAATAAGATCAAGAAAGAAGGCCCATATCACAAATATACAAATGCAGGACATATTAGTTATATTGAGTTAGATGGTGATACTACTAATAATCTTGAAGCATTTGAAAGAATAGTAAGAACTATGTATGAAAATGATATGGGATATGCCGCTATTAACCACCCAGTAGATAGAGATCCAGTGTGTGGCTATGTTGGCGTTATTGGCGATGTTTGCCCTGGATGTGGAAGAAAAGCCTATGAAGGCGTTCCTGTAGAAAGAGTAAATGAATATAAAAATAATTGTAATTGTTAAGGAAAGAGGTAATTAAAATGAAAGAAGAAACAAAAGAAAAATTAGTTGGTGAAGGAGTAAACTTCGAAAGAATTAGAAGAATTACTGGATATCTAGTAGGTACTGTAGACAGATTTAATAATGGTAAAAGAGCCGAAGAAAGAGATAGAGTAAAGCACTCAACTGAAGGGTTAATGAAAAAATAATGGAAATAAGGTTAGCATCTCCAATATTACAGGCTGATAGCATTGTAGATGGAGAAGGCGTACGAGCAGTTCTTTGGACTCAAGGCTGCGGACACAAGTGTTTAGGATGCCATAATCCTAGTACACATTCATTTGATGATGGTATTCTCTTAGACATTGAAGAGGTTAAAGCCCAAATAGATAGTCTTGAAGGTCAAGATGGAATAACTCTCTCCGGAGGAGATCCTATGTATCAAGTAGATGCCTGCCTTGAACTTGCAAAATACATAAAATCTAAAAAAATGAATATCTGGTGTTATACAGGATTCACATATGAAAACTTACTTAAACTAGGAGAAGCAAATCCTAAAATAATAGAACTGCTAAAACAAATAGATGTTCTCGTGGATGGACCATTCATCCTTGATAAGAAAAGTTATGATTGTGTTTTTAGAGGCTCTACCAATCAAAGAATTATTGATCCTAAAGAGAGCCTAAAGAAAAAGAAAGTATGCCTAGTAGAGAAATATTATCCTAAAGATAAAAAGAAAAATAATAAAAGAGAGCGAATGTACATTTAAGCTCTCTTTTTATAACATATACATAGAACCATCGTCCTGATAAGAGTTATTATTAGTTAGTTTCTGTTCTAAAACTTTAACTCTTGATTCTAAACTATTTAGTCTATTATTAATTTCATATAAAGTATTGTTACCATTATCATAACCATTCATATTATTTTGTAAATTACTAGAACCATAATTCATTCCCTGAGGAGTATATGGCATCCCATTCATTAAACTACCTGGAGGCCCTTGATAACCAAAATTACCATACATCATATTGCCTGGCATATTCTGAAAATAACCATACTGCATCATGTCTCTATTATCCATATCATCACATTCCTTTACTTTATTATATGCAAATAGCAATAAATGTGCTATAATACTATTTGTGGTGAGTTATGAGATTAAAAAATATAAAAGGTGCAAGTGAAAAAATACTATTAGGAAAATACTTTATAAATAATCCTAATGAATATAAAGGCAAATGGCATGAATTATTTAAAAATAATAATCCTATCTATATAGAAATAGGTATGGGTAAAGGAAACTTCATTATAAAGAATGCTCTTACTAACCCAGATATCAACTATATAGGAATAGAGATGTATGATTCCGTTATCTTAAGAGCAGTAGAAAAAACTAACGAGTTAGAACTTAATAATCTGTATCTAATAAGAATGGATGCTAGACTAATCGAAGAAGTATTTGATAAAGAAATTGATTTAATATATCTAAACTTCTCTGATCCATGGCCTAAAGATAGACATGCTAAAAGAAGATTAACTAGTCCTAGATTCTTAGAGAGATATAGTAAAATATTTAGAGATAATAATAAAATTATAATGAAGACAGATAATATAGATTTATTTAATTACTCAGTAGAATCATTAAAAGAATATGGTTATAGTATAGATTATTTAACTAATGATTTACATAGTGATAAAGATAATATTATTACTACTGAATATGAAGATAAGTTTACTAATAAAGGTATTAAAATAAATTATTTTGAAGCCACTAAGGAGGTAAAATAATGAAAGTATTTAATAATATTGATGTTAATCCTACGGATATGAATTTATATATAACAGCAGTTACTCATTCATCTTATACTAATGAGAATCCTAATTATCCTGATTATGAAAGATTAGAGTTTTTAGGGGATGCTGTTTTAGAGATAATAATTAGTGATTATTTGTATAAAGAAAGAAAGTATGAAGAAGGAATAATGACTAAGATGAGAGCATCTTATGTTTGCGAAGAAGCCTGTGCTACTTATGCTAAAGAGATGGGTTTAGATGAAGATATTAAAGTTGGTTCTGGTGAAGAAGTAAATCAAACAATACTTGCAGATGTTTTTGAGGCTTTTGTAGCGGCTGTTTACTTAGATCATGGTTTTGACTTCGTTAAAAAGTTTGTTCTTGATATCATTGTTAAATATATTGATAGGGGAGAGAACTTCTTACATGACTACAAATCTACTCTTCAGGAGTTAGTTCAAACTGTTAAGAAGTCTGTTACTTATGAAGTAATAGATGAAGATGGTCCTTCACATAACAAGACTTTTACCTCTATTGTTAAGATAGATGGTATTGTTATGGGAAAGGGAACCGCAGGTAGTAAGAAGGCTTCTGAACAAGAAGCTGCTAGAGATGCTTTAAGTAAGAGATCAGAAATTAATTAATATTTAATATATGTTCACTCTAAGCCTAAGGTCTTAGAGTGTTCTTTTTAGCCTGTAGTCTAAAAAGAAAAACTATTATATAAAAGCCATGAATAAATACCTATGTAAAGTCAGGTATTTATTCTTTTATTATGAAAAAAACTATGATACAATTAGTATAGATAAGTGAGGTAAGATATGAAAATAGATAGAGTTATTACTGGTTCTTTAGAAGAAAACTGTTATATACTTGGAATAGAAGATAAAGTATTAATAATAGATCCGGGCGATGATATAGATAAGATAAATAAGATAATAAATAATAGAAAAGTACTTGGAGTATTAATTACACATAGGCATTTTGATCATGTAGGAGCTTTATCTTATTTTGATAAAAATATAATTTATGACCGAAGTAATACTGAAGAAAAAGAATATAAAATAGATAAATTTAATTTTAATATTATATTTAATCCAGGTCATTCTAGTGATAGTATAAGTTTTTACTTTAAGAAAGAAAATATTCTCTTTTGTGGTGATTTTATCTTTTATGAAAGTATAGGAAGATGTGATTTACCTACTGGAGACTATAAAATTATGAAAGAAAGTCTTAATAAAATAAAAAATTATCCGTTAGATATGTTAATATATCCTGGTCATGGAAGAGAGACTACTCTTGAATATGAGATAGAAAATAATATATATTTTAGTGAGGTTTAATTATGAATATAATGAAGTTATTTAAAGATAAAAAAGTTGTGATTGCAGGTCCTTGTTCTTTTGGTACTTATGAAGAGTTAGATGGTATTACTAAAAAATTAAAAGAATTAAATGTAGATATACTTCGCGCGGGTACATTTAAAGGAAGGACAAGTCCTTATGCCTTTCAAGGATTAAGAGAAGAAGGCGTAGAAATATTAATTGATATTGGTAAGAAATATAATATTCCAGTAGTTACTGAGTTAACTAGTATAGAACAAGTAAAAAAGTATGGTAATAAACTAGATATAATTCAAATAGGGACTAGAAATATGTATAACTATGAACTATTAAAAGAAGTAGGTAAATTAAAGACTCCCGTTATTCTAAAAAGAGGATTATCCGCAACATATAATGAATGGCTTTTAGCGGCTGAATATATAAAGAATGAAGGTAATAATAATATAATTCTTTGTGAAAGAGGAATAAGAGGATTTGATCCGACTACTAGAAACATTCTTGATATAGCGGCAGTTCCTTATATAAAGAAAAATACGAGTTATCCAATCATTGTCGATCCATCACATGCTACTGGTACAAGATATATGATAAGGCCATTATCTATAGCCTCAATAGCAGCAGGTGCCGATGGTATAATGGTTGAGGCTCATATAAGACCAGAAAAGAGTCTTTCTGATGCTAGGCAAACAATAAATATAAGTACATTAAAAGATATAATTAGTGATATAAATAAATATCAAAATATATAATTAATTAGGTGATATGTAATGAAAAAAATAAAATTAGGTGTAATATATGGTGGTTTATCCACGGAACATGAAGTATCTATTAATTCTGCGAAAAGTGTAATAGATAATTTAGATAAAGATAAATACGATATATATAAAATATATATTGATAAAAAAGGTGAATGGTATAAAGAAGATAATAAAATAGATAATGTCTTTGATTACTTAAGAAGCTTAGATGTTGTCTTTCCAGTTTTACATGGTCTATATGGTGAAGACGGTACTATTCAGGGATTATTTGAGTTACTTGGAGTACCTTATGTAGGCTGCGGAGTACTATCTAGTTCTTTAGGTATGGATAAAGTATATGCAAAAATGATATTTGATAAAGTAGGAATAGAAAATGCTAAATACATTTATATCAAAAAAGTAGAGGATAAATATATCTATATAGATGATAAGTTTAATGAAAAAGAATTATCACTTCAAGATATTGCATTACTTGTCGAATCTGAATTATCTCTACCAGTCTTTATAAAACCATCAAGAAGTGGTTCTTCAGTTGGAATAAATAAGGCTCATACTAGAGAAGAAGTAATTAAATACATAGAATATGCTTCAGGTTTTGATAACAAAATATTAATTGAAGAAAATATTATTGGTAGAGAAATAGAATGTGCCGTATTAGGAAATAATGAAGTAGAAGCTTCACCACTTGGTGAAATACTACCTAAAGGTGAATTTTATAGTTATAATGCCAAATATGTAGACGACTCTAAAACAATAATACCAGATGATATAGATAAAAACATTAGCGATAAAATAAGAAAAACTGCAATTAAAGCCTATAAGTCTCTTGACTGCTTTGGACTATCCAGAGTGGATTTCTTCTTAGAAAAAGATACCAACAGAATAATATTAAATGAAATAAATACTATGCCAGGATTTACTACGATAAGTATGTATCCTAAGTTATGGGAAAGTGCAGGATTATCTTATAGTGAGTTATTAGATAAACTAATTAGTCTTGCTTTAGAATAGGTAATTATGAAAAAGATAAAAGTAATAATAATGATAGTAACACTAGTATTAGTAATAGGACTAATATATTTATTATATATACTTAATATAATACCACATAGAAAGTATAGTAATAGTGATTTTAATATTAATACTTATATTAGTAGTATAGATAAAGATAATGATGGTATAGATGATCAAACAGATATCTTAAATAGCGTTAGAGAATATATAAAGACAAAACCAAAATACAAAAGTAAATATTATAGTACAGGTTATCCTAATGATGAATATGGAGTATGTTCTGATATAGTAGCCTTTGGGCTAAAAGATGCAGGTTATGATTTAAGAGAGCTAGTAAATAATGATATTATAAATAATAAAGAAGATTATAATATTGAAACTATAGATAAAAATATAGATTTTAGAAGAGTAAGAAACTTAAAAGTATATTTTGAAAGAAATAGTATTAAATTAACTACTGATATTAATGATATTTCTTCTTGGCAAGGAGGAGATATAATTATATTTAAAAAACATATTGGTATTGTATCAGATAAAAGAAATAGTAAAGGAATACCATTTATTATCCATCATGCTAATCCATATCAATTACATTATGAAGAAGATATATTAGAAAATAGAAATGATATTATAGGTCATTATAGAGTAAGTTAATGTAATTAAGAAAAAATTAATATAATTATAAGAAAAACTTAAAAAACAATCATTAAAAAACTGGTATAATGTATTTATCAGCTATAATGATTGTTTTTTAATAAGAATTGAGGTAATAATTTATGAAAAAAGAAACAAAGAAAAAAACTAAAAGAAAGATATTAATATTTGTTATTATTTTAGTATCCATTATTTTTATAAGAACTGAATATTATAATTATAAATTTAATCACCAATATAAGAGCGCAGAAGAGACTATAAATAATAAAAATATAGATAGTATTAATTATTTAGAGACTTTAGCAAATGAAAATCCAGATATTGCAAAGATTATGAAAAATAAAGATAGTTATCCTAAAATATTATTAGAAATGCTTTCTAGAAATCTTGATATGACTGACTATGTATTAAATTATTTAGATTATAAAGGACAAGTATTTTCTAATGATATAGGTAAAGTTACCAAAGGTAAATATCCATTACTACTTCAATATGATACTAGATGGGGATATGGAATGTATGGTGACGATGTTATTGCAATAAATGGCTGTGGACCAACATCTCTTGCTATGATAATCGCAGGTCTTACTGGTAGAAATGATATTACTCCTTATGATATTGCAACATACTCATATCAAAAAGGTTATTATACTGGTGGTACAAGCTGGAGTCTTTTTACTGAAGGAACCAGTAAATATGGAATTATAGGAACAGAAATACCATTATCAAAGGCTTCAATAATAAATGAATTAGAACAAAACCATCCCATTATTTGTAGTATGAAAAAAGGAGACTTTACAACGACAGGACATATAATTACAATTGTAGGAACAAAGAATAAACAATTTATCATAAATGATCCTAATAGTAGGGAAAGAAGCAATGAACTATGGAGTTATGAAACATTAGAACCTCAAATAAGAAATTTATGGTCGTTTAGACTAAAGTAAATTAAGATAAATATTTTAATAAAACCAAAAATTATACTTGCATATTGTAACCTGATAAGTTATAATATATTTGAGGTGTAAATTTGGTTATAAACGAGAGTACAGCATACAAGAGGGACTATAAAAAAATTATAATTAATAAGCATATGATAAAAGAAAAAGAAAAAATAGAAAATATAAAAAATATTATATTATCTAGTAATAATCTTCAAGAACTATTATGTAGTCCATATAAAAATGTATATTATATTACTAAGAAAAGTAGTAATCTTAAAGAATATTATACTGCTAAAATAAATAGTAAGTTAAGACTAATAATGAGGCCAGAAGGAGAATACCCTTATAATAATTTAATAATTGATAAAATAGAATTCGTATCAATAGATGATAAACACTATGGGGAGGGATAACAATGCAAGGATTTGGAAGTATGTTAAAAGATTATTTAGAGTACTATAAAATATCACAAACTGATTTTGCAGAAAGATTAGGTATTTCTACTAAACATATGAATGAAATACTAAATGGTAAAACTAATATATCAGAAGAACTTATGTTAGGTATAAGCTTAATTACTGATATAGATGTTAATTTAATATTTTACGTAGAAACAAAAAAGAGAATATATGAATATTTAAATGAAAGGTTTAATAGCGAAAAAGAAATAAATAAATACTTAAATACTTTTTGCATAAAAGAAATGGCTAAGAAGAAATGGATAACATTAAAAGATAGTTCGTCATATACGCAAAATGCTATGGATTTACTTGATTATTTAGGTATAGCAAGTTTTGATAATGTTAGTAATTATCTTAATCATAAAATATTAAATAAGAAAAAAGAAGATGCTGATATTAATAAAATATATCTATGGATAAAAAGATGTGATAAGAAAATAGAAAAGATAAATATACCAGAATATTCAAGTAGTAACTTAACATTGTTATTAAAAGAATTAAAAATTATTAGAAATAAAAAATTTAATGAAGAAGAATTAACAAAATTATTTAATAAACAAGGTATTTATTTAGCAATTGAAGAAGCTTTAAATGGTACTAAAATAAGAGGCTGTACTATGGTAAAAAATAATAATCCGTGTATATATATAACTAGATATTTTAAAGAAAAGGCTAGTTTCTATTTTACTCTATATCACGAAATGGGACATATTAAAAGTGATTATAATAAATTAAAAAATAAAATAATGGTAAATAATGAAGAAACTAGTGAAAAAGAAATGGATAATTTTGCATTAAATCAAATGATACCAGATAATATTTGGAATAAAGTAAAAATAAACACATTAGAAAGAGAAAAAATATGTAAAGATAATAATATTCCATTATGTTTCTTATATTCAAGGTTAGCATATGAAGGAATAATATCATATAAAAGTAAAGAGTATAATAGTCATAAAGAAGTAATATAAATAGATAGTCCTAATACTAGGATTGTCTTTTTAATTAAAAAATGATATACTAAGTACATAAAGTAATAAGGAGAATATATATTATGAAGTTAGAGGAAATTATAGATATTAGTAAAACAGTAGGAAATAGTTTATTTAAAGATATTACTTATATATGGGAAGTATTACCTAAGATAGAAGATAATATTATAGATATAGGTAATTCTTTAGATAAAGATAAATATACTATGATTGAAGAAAATATATGGGTAGGTAATAATACTAAGATAGATAAATTATCTACGATAATAGCACCCTGTATAATTGGAGAGAATACTGAAATAAGACCAGGAGCCTATTTAAGAGGAAATGTCATAATTGGAGATAACTGTGTAATAGGAAATAGTGTTGAAGTAAAAAACTCCATTATATTTGATAATAGTCAAATACCACACTTTAACTATGTTGGAGACTCTATACTTGGTTATCATTCTCATCTAGGTGCGGGAGTAATCCTAAGTAATTTAAAGAATGATGAGAGTAATATTGTAATTAGAGGTATAGATACAAATATGATTAAGTTAGGATCTATAATAGGTAATAATGTTAATATAGGTAGCAATAGTGTATTATATCCAGGTACTATTATAGGATGTAATACAAGTATATATCCCTTAACAAGAGTACGAGGAATAATACCAAGTAATAGTATTATGAAAGATGAAAATAACATCATAGAGAAAGGATAAAGTATGAAAAAATTATTTGGAACAGATGGTATACGAGGTATAGCATATAAGAATATAACTAAAGAGTTAGTTATCAAAGTAGCAAGTGCTATCGCCTATATATTTAATAGGGAAGATAAAGGTATTAAAGTTATAATAGGAAATGATGGAAGAGAATCTGCTGATATGATATTAAGTACATTAAAAGAAGAACTATTATCATGTGGTATTTCAGTATTAGATGCCGGTTTAATACCAACACCAGGTATATCATATTTAGTAAAATATTATAATTATGATTTAGGTATTATGATTAGTGCTTCACATAATCCCCATGAATATAATGGTATCAAAATATTTGACAAAGAAGGTTATAAATTATCAGATGATGTTGAATCAAATATTGAAGACTTAATATTTGACAATATAAAATATTATAGTACTAAAAGAGGTATAATTTTAGATAATAGAGATGTAATAAAAGATTATGGTAATCATTTATTAGATTCATTAAATAAATATAATAATAATGTTAACTATAATAATTTAAATATAGGAATAGATGCCTCTAATGGAGCTTCTTCTAAAGTATGCGAATATATCTTTTCTAAATTAGGTTCTAAATATCATATAATAAATAATGCTCCAAATGGTACTAATATTAATAATAATTGTGGCTCTACTCATCCAGAAGTATTAAGTAGTTATGTTATTAATAATAAATTAGATATAGGTATAGCATATGATGGTGATGCTGATAGAGTAGTATTCATAGATGAACTAGGTAATATAATTAATGGTGATTATACACTAGCTATCATAAGTAATGATCTAAAAAATAAAAATAGATTAAATAAAAATACTATCGTAGGTACAATACTAAGTAATCTAGGACTATTAGAATATTGCAAAAATAATGATATAGAATTTATAACTACTAATGTTGGAGATAAATATGTATTAGAATACTTAAGAGATAATAATCTTTCACTAGGTGGCGAAGAGGCTGGTCATATTATTCTAAAAGAATATTGTAATACTGGAGATG
>ERZ779956.280-NODE-280-length-31710-cov-2.512336_pt1 | contig 31710 bp, 37 predicted proteins | sample MGYA00511940_ERZ779956 | MGnify/ENA primary metagenome ERZ779956 (study PRJEB29588, sample SAMEA2154992) | human gut metagenome | biome: human gut; feature: human-associated habitat; material: faeces | place: Denmark | collected 2008/2010 ...
AGCGCCGCAAGCTCTGTGGCAACGCCTATCCCTACCACAGCGCCAACGGTATCACCGAAGCCAACAACGGTTCCTACGGCAACGCCGGAACCGACTCCGGAGCCGACAGAAACACCGACACCTGCAATCACTTCCGTATGGGGTGATGTGACTCCAGCAACCTATGGGTTGGCGTATGGCACAATCACTTGTGACGATATTGGATTGGACGCTCCTTTGGTTTGGGGCGATGACCAAATTATCTTGAACCAGCGTGGCGGTGTATATCAGTATCCAAGCTCCGCACAAATCGGATACAGTGGATGCCATCTTTTATGTTCTCACAACGACAGTACACTCTCTTCGCTTGAATATGTAAGCATAGGAGATGAATTCGTTGTGACCACAGATTACGGAAAATATGTCTATGTTGTAGATTCCGCACAAGCAGGAACCGTAACAGATGACGCAAGCACCGTAATAGGGGAGGATGGGTCTGTTCTTGTTGACTTATCCGATGAAAATGACCGCCTGTACATGTACACATGCTATCCATTTGGATATTACGAAGCAACCAGCCAGCGCTATGTGGTAAGAGCCACACTAAAAAATTGAGGAGATGCTTTTGGACACCATGTCAAAAGAAAAAATCATCAAAGCATTGAAAATCACAACCACTGTGATTCTGCCGCTCACCATTACCTTGGCGAGCATTCTTTTTTGGGCAAAGGTGGTTTATGACCCCGAATGGCTCATTCTATACCCGAAGCACGCTATCACAGCATGTTTCGAAGGCGCAGGGTTGAGTGGAAGCCTCATTTACTACGACATCCGAGCCGACAAGCACACAGGACACTAATATCCTTGCACATGCTTGCGACTTCCATATAATAGATACTGTAACATAGATACCATACGAATCGAGGCAGATTTTTACCTTTTCACGATTCATAATCTGTTCTTTGAGCGGACTTATCCCATACCGGGGTAGGTCCGCTCTTTTTTATTTGAAAGGAGAAAAGAACCCATGCAAAACAAAAACTTATTCTTACGGAGAGCAGCAGCGGCAATTGCAGCACTCTTCACCCTCAGCTTCACAGGCTGCGGTCAGACCCCGATTGATTCGGGTAGTCTTCCTGTATCCGGGGTCGTCTCAGAAAACCCTGTCTCTGACAGCGAGCAGACGGCTGGCGTAACGGAAGACGGCAGCTTCACCATTCACTTCATCGATGTGGGACAGGCCGATTCTGCTCTTGTCACCTGCGATGGGCACTATATGCTCATTGACGGTGGCAATGTAGATGACTCTGACCTCGTATACTCCGTTCTGGAACGCGAAACAAACGGGCATTTGGATTATGTTGTCGGCACGCACGCTCACGAAGACCATATCGGTGGTCTTTCCGGTGCTTTTGAAACGGTTACCGCAGATGCGACATTCTGTCCTGTAACAGATTACAACAGCAAGGCATTTCGGAATTTTAAGCAGTATGCGGAAGAAAAAGGAAACGGTCTGACGATTCCATCTGTGGGAGATACCTTCTCATTGGGCAATGCAGAAGTTACCGTTATCGCTGTGAATTCCGTTCCGGACGACACAAACAACACCTCAATCGTACTGCGCATCGTGTACGGAGATACCTCATTCCTGTTTACGGGAGACGCCGAAGAAGAAGCAGAAGAAGTTATCCTTCAGTCGGGTCAGGACATCCAATCCACCGTTCTGAAAGTAGGGCATCATGGCTCCCGAACATCTACTTCTGAAACATTCCTCGACACTGTGAACCCCGCCTATGCTGTCATTTCTTGTGGTAAGGATAACAGCTACGGACACCCACATGACATCACATTGGCAAAGCTCCAGAGCAAGGATATTGAGATTTTCCGTACAGATGAGCTCGGAGACATCTACTGCACCTCTGATGGTAAGGATGTCACATTCACCTATGGCGAGTATCATCAGCCGACAGAAGGTCCCGCTGCATCTGAGGTGGAAGTCGAAGAGCCGCAACAGGAAGACGAGGTCATCAACACCTACATTCTAAACACCGGCTCCATGAAGTTCCACGCACCGGACTGCTCCGCCGTTTCTCAGATGAGCGAATCAAACCGCAAGGAATATACCGGCTCTCGTGAGAAGCTCATCGAGCAGGGATATACGCCGTGCGGATATTGCAAGCCGTAAAGATAAGCTTCGTGCCTACCCGCAGCAGTGGTCGCCGGAAGCAACAACAGGAAACGAATAATACCACCGTGAAAATATATCTCGTAAACGCTAAAATGTGAATATCAATAAGGAGGATTGCTATGAAAGCAGTCACTTACATTACCGAAGATATCATCATGAAATTTTTGTATAACCCAAAAAAGACCTTTCTTGAAGGCTTCGTTAAGGAATGGCTACGCTTTGATTCTGGTACATATCAGGATTATGGCAAGTATGTCAGATTCCTAAAGGTTGCTATCAGAGATAATGTCTCTGAATTGTATATGCAAGGTTATCCGTGGGGAACTCAGAAAGGATGCAAAGACCGTCCGCTTGGGTATATCGATAACGCGGCGGAATTCGAGAGAGTTGCCGTCATTATCGATTCGTCTAAAATCTGGCCTTTGGTAGGTTCTTCCTCGATAGAGGCTTTTCTGGCAATTTGCCCGGAGCTCCAAAACATTCTTTGGAGCAATAACTTCTTGTGTGGCTTTTGGCGGGAATTTCCGCAAAGGGTCTTTGAGGAATTCAATGTCGATGAGTCCGCCGAAAGCAACGAAGGCGTAAAAAGCCTTGCTATGCAGTATGTCATTTTCGATGCGCTGACCAATTCGGATAGTCCTTTATCTTTCGAATGTATGTTGAACGCATTGAAAGGCACCTGTACATACGAGTGCATGAACGACTATGAGTGCGCCATTGACTATGGCTGCGACCCGGAAGGCTGTATCACCTCGATGGTGCAATGGCTAAATGATAAGCATCTCAGAATCGTCAACAAAGAGACGGAAAAGGGGTCTTATCTTCCAAAGAAGATTGCAGCAGCAAGGATTGCCAAAAGCATCCGTGATTCGTTTGTCCCGGATGACAATGAGTCCCAGCGCATTGCACGGAGCATGCTGGCTTATTGCAAGGAGTATATTCCAAAAAGAAATGTCATCGACATTGCGATTGGCGATGGAACTTCGGATGTAATCCGTGTGAAGGTTCCGGTCAGCAGCTTTTTCCACTATGACCCGGAAGCCAAGGAGCTTTTCATCAATGTAAGCAAGGTTCCAGAAGCCAAGAGAGCAGACATCAACCGCCTTCTGAAAGACAGCGGTTCTTTCGTTGGTGATGACCTCGTCCCGATGACATTTTTGCAGGAAGTCTTTTTCGGAACGCTTTCTTTGTGGAACATGGACAGATATTCGTACAGTGCAAATATCATGAAAATGTCGCTGGCCGATATCTTCGAATAAAAGTCCGAGCCTATAAATGATAAGTCGTAGCCAATCTTATCCAATAATTATCCAATCCAAGTGCCGCTTGCTCGTAAGCAGGCGGCACTTTTTCTTGCGTTTCATCAGCAAAAATGGTAAAATTTAGACAAAGGGGAGGATTGTATAAAATGAGAAGCAAAAAGGTAAAGATTCAGCCGGTCATATCTATGAAATTTGAAGGCAGAGTACCCCGTCTATAGCCTCAAGGCTTAGGCGGGGGTGAATGCCATTTCTAAGAAATGCCTTTGAAGTATTACACTTGCTAAAACGTGCGACTTGTCGATAATTGATTGTAGGGACGAAAGTTTTCCCCTATTTTCGTTGGAAGGAGGTGAAATAAATGCACAGTGCTACTCAAATTTGTGTGAAACCGGGTTCTGAATTTTATCCTTATTTCGATACCATTGCTGCACTTTGCAACAATTTGCGAAATGCCGCTTTGTACCGTACGCGCCAAGTCCTCACTATGGTAGAAAAGCCTTTCGACAAATTGACGGCAAACGAATTGGAGGTATACAACGAAATTGCATACGCTCTCCCGGCAATGGGGGACAAATTCAAAATGCCCGTTAAAGGCAAACAGTTTTTGGGTTATCATTTTATGGATGCCTTGTTCAAGGTGACACGGAATCCGGATTACATTGTTGAAGGTTTACCAAAACAGACTGCACAACAAGTCCTAAAAGAAGTTGCCAAAAACATGAAAGGCCTTTACGCCGGTATTCGCAAGCAAAAAAAAAGACCCTGCTTCTTTTACCGGAAAGGTAAAATTGCCAAGGTATGGCGAAAAAGGCGGCAGACACACCATTGTGTTTACGAATCAGGATTGCGTGATTTACGAAATAAAAGGCAAGCCCGGTTTTCACGAAGTAAAGTTTCCTGAAATCAAAAAGCGATTGTACATTGCCGATATGCCGCTTCGTGGTCGTTTAAAGCAAATCACTGTAAAGCCGAATCACGGCAACTATATCGTGTCACTCGTTTTTGACGATGAAAAAGAAACCCCTGTAACAAGACCTCCGCACCGTATGGTTGGCATCGACCTTGGTGTAGATAACACTGCAGCTGTCACGAACAATTTAGGCTTACCTTGCCTCTTGTTCAAGGGCGGTGTTTTGAAATCCATCAACCAGCTATACAATAAGAAAATGGCATCAATTCAGTCTGAACAAACAAAAGGCACCGATAAGAAGTTTGTAATGACGAAAGAAGCGCACAACTTATGCGTTTGGCGCAATAATCGCATTGAGGACACAATCAACAAAATCGGAAGCAGTATTATTGCTTGGTGCTGTGATAACAATGTTGGCACCATTGTTATCGGTCACAATACGCATTGGAAGCAAAACGCGAATATGGGCAAAAAGAACAATCAGACTTTTGTCCAGATTCCGTTGTATAAGTTGATTCTGAACATCACCTATCGCGCCGAACGATGTGGCATTCGCGTTATCAACCGTGAGGAATCCTATACATCAAAAGCCTCTTTCTTGGACAATGATGTCATTCCTACTTACGGCAAAGAGGACGAGAACCACAAATTCAGCGGTAAGCGTATTAAGCGCGGTTTGTATAAAGCTGCCGATGAAACTGTCATCAATGCCGACTTGAACGGAAGTGCCAATATCCTGCGGAAGGAGTTTCCGGATGCTTTTGCATCTCATCAACCAGATTTCGATAATGTAATTGTTATCCGACACCCGGATTTAGAGAACGCAAAAAGCAATCGTAAGAAACAGCTTGCCGAACCAAAAGCCATCAGTAAGTCGAAAACCAAACGCTTGAAAGCGAAAGGTAAAATGTAATCCCTCTGGGATAGAGCTTGTGAATAGCTTTGAGCCCTTACCCTTTAGCTTCGTTTCGCTCGGAAGCCCCGTCTATATGGACGGGGCGGAGCGACGTACTTTAGGCGGGGTGATTCACAAGAACTATAATCTTATTGTTCATTTTTTAATGTTAGCTTACGGATTTAGATGGTTTTATGGCGCAATTCACTTTTTAAAGGGCAATCCGGATGCTCTCACCAAGGAAGACGTTCAAAAGCTAAACGAAGCAAGTAGAATAAATGCTGAAAAAGACGAAGCCTATTGGAACGGCTATTGGGATGGTTTCGTAAGTTGAACCATAAAACAGCACTCCTCATAAAAAGAGCTGGAAGCCAGCTACTTTAGGCATGGGAGGATTCACGCTGCGATTAGCATCAAGCCATTTGAGCCACTACCTATGCTAGGGCAGCGACTCTTTTTGCTGTTCAAAAACCAGTTGCCAATGTGTGCGAACTAACTAAAATTGTAGATGTACGATAGATACCAGCAGTTGACAAAGGCATCTTGCCTTTCGTACATTAACAATCCGCAAAAAGAGTGGACTTCCTGTCATGGGAGGCCCACTCTTTTGCGTACAAAGCACTTTCTTTCCAACATAGTAGTGCATTTTTCTTGCGAACATGGTATAATAAAGGAGGTAGAAGACATTGGAAGGTCTTAATACCGTCGGACATGCCATCAACAACGAAAAATCTTATTTGGATGCCGGATGCAAGGCTTTACTTGGCTGTACTGCTGTGCCGGATGGGAAATCGCCTCCAAGCCGTGTCATTGTAGATATTGAAGCTCAGAACGAATTCAAGCCTGGATACGCCATATTAAAACGTGGCAGCTTTTATTGTGGCAGAATGATTTCTGCACAAAAAGAAACAGTTTTTCGTAATTCTGACTACAATAAACTACAAAAAGTATATAGTATTTGGCTGTGCATTGCGCCAGACGAAGATGTTCGCGGAGTATGCAATGCATACAACATGAGCGAAATTTGTTTAGCAAAAGAACATCACTTCCCCAAAGAACAATATGACAACTTCTGCATCATCCTCGCATGTTTGCAGGACAAACAATCAGCAAATAACATGGTACGTTTCTTTTCTTCGGTATTCGATAACGAAATGCCTGTAGAAGAAAAGCTCGACCTTGCCCGCGAATGCGGTCTGCAAGTGACGGCTGACGTGAAGGAGGGTATCAACCAAATGTGTAATTACAGCGACTACGTCGAACAAAAAGGAATCGAAAAAGGCCGCATTGAGGCCCTCTCCGAAAGTGTTGTAAAACTCGTTCGGGAGGGAAACTATAGCGTTGAAGCTGCGACAAATCTATTGCCGATATCTGACGACATCCGTGCAACTGTTAAAGCCAACGCCGAAAAAATTTTAAACAATAAATAACATTGACCCATTTGAGCCGCTACCTATGCTGGGGGGTAGTGGCTCTTTTTTGTTGCTCAAAAACCAGTTGCCAATGTGTGCGAACTGACTAAAATTGTAGATGTACGATAGATAACATCTACTATGGCACTACCTGTGCTCGTACATTTTTCATAATTTCGCTTAAAAGGCGGACTTCCTGTTTTTAGGGAGCCCGCCTTTTTTGTATGAACCAAAAGGAGCGTAATGTAATGTTCAAAATTCACGATGACAAAGTCTACTTCGTTGCCGAAACCCCTGACATCAACAAAGTTATCGAAATCTTCCTACCTAAGGATGACCGTGGCACCATTATGGATTCACACGAAATCCGTGTGGACCTGTGCCGTGCCGTCATTCACATGGAGAAGAAGGGGGTCCGTGTCTTGAAGGTCCGCAACATTGAGGATACCAACAAGGCAAGCATCGACATCTGGCACATGCCGGAGTATCAGGAGGCTGCAGAGTCTCCCGTAAGCGATGTGGTCAATGCCTGCATCGAGTCCTGCTTTGATTCCGGTGCAATGTTCAATCTGCCATGCAAAGTCAACCGCAAAACCCATGAAGTTTTTGCTGTCGAATGCTGCGCAAGCCCCGATGATGATGACTCGTTCAGCCATGCAGATGTTGAAATTGACGGGCAGTCTTACCCGCTCAATTTTGTCTCTGACATCATGGACGAAAACGATGTCGACGACGCATTGGATGAGTTCTACCGAATCCAGCAGACCGGCGAATATTGGGAAGCGCACGACGGCAAATCGCTCACGGACGCTATCCATGAATGCCGCTGGGCTATCCTGAAGGATGCCATCCAGAAGCGCGGACATGAGGCTGTTGCTGATTTTGTCGGGACCGACATTTCCAGCGATACTTACGACCGCGTGATGGATGAAACCGAAGCCCAGATGCCGGACGAAGAGTTCGAGCGCTTCTGGGAAAAGTACATCTGACAAAAACATCTCATACAACAGAAAGGAAGTATACCGCTATGGCTATCAACAATGTAAACGAATTTCTCCGCAAGACCTTTTCCGAAACCATTTTCGGCACCCCTGCGCTCCGGCCGATTGCAGTCTGTGCAGACGGCTTCAGCCTGTCGATTCAGGCAAGCAGTATGCACTACTGCAGACCGAGTAAGGACCTGCAGGACGGCGATTACTCCAAGGTCGAACTCGGCAATCTGTCTGAGACGGTCGAGGAGTTTCTGCCGTATGCCGAAAACGAAGCCCGTCCGCTGTTTACCGTCTATGGGTATGTCCCCATTGAGACTGTGAATGCAGTGCTTGCCAAGCACGGCGGTATCGTCAACGCGTGAGGGGAGGAAACTTACAATGGAAGTATTCACTATCGTCGCCAATGAGGTCATTGGCTTATCCGCAACGGAATGCACGCTGATTCAGTTTAGCTACAATCCGGAGCAAATCCGTGACCCGGAAAGCGTCCTGCGCAGTGCTGTCAAGGACTATCTCAAGACGGATGAAGGCAAACGACAGCTGGAAATCAACTGTGGTTGCTGGAACTGGGGCGATGTCGATGACATTCCCGGCTCGTTCTTTTTGAACTATGGTCTGGCTAAAATTGCTCCGCCGGATGTGAATGTTGTCGTTGACCGCAACGAGAGTTTCACGGATGACTACGACGATTGCGAGGAAGAATAACAGAAAGGGCATGAAAAAATGCGTATTTATGCCGCAAACAGCGTATTCATAGAAGTTACGCGCCGGTGCAATATGTGCTGTGCGCACTGCCTGCGCGGAGATGCTGAAAGCATCGATATTCAGGAGAAGTACATCGATGCTTTTCTCGACAGCTTTGAGAAGGGAGCTTGTATCAGCTCTCTTATCTTTACCGGTGGGGAAATCTCTCTGAATATACCGGCAATTCGATACACCTTGAAAGCTGTCAAAGAGCGCGGTATCGCCGTTGGAAGCTTTTACATGGTCACTAACGGAAAAGCCATCGATAAGATGGCTGACCTTGCTATGGCGAGTCTGGAGTGGTGGACCTACTGCGATGAAAAAGATGACGATATGTGCAGTCTTTGCATCAGCAGTGATAACTTTCACGAAGCAATCCCATATGAAAGTAAAAGTATCCTTAGTGGCTTGAAATATAACCGTGACGATAAGGTAACGGACTTTCATCGGGCCTATTTACTGAACGAAGGACATGCTAAGAATCTCGATTCGAATGTCTATAAGAAACGTGAACCTTATGTAGACAAGCTCGAATACGAATTCAACAAAACCGGCGATATTGACTTTTACAGCGGCGAGCTGTACTTGAATGCCATCGGTGATATCGTTTCCGGCTGCGATTGGTCCTACAAGTCGCAGAAAAAATATCGTTTTGGCAATGTAATGAACAAAAACTGGCTGGAGAACATTACCAACAGTGAGTTGTGCATTGCAAGCTAAACCATATCACTTATACATTGCCACCGTTTTCCTACAGAAACGGTGGCTTTTTTAAAAAGGAGGCCGCAAATGGCTGAAACAAAAGACATGTTTGAACAAATCAGCGCCATCTTAACCGATAAGAAAGATAAGCCGTTTTCCTATGAGGAACTTGCAGCAATGCTCAAAACTGACCCTGATGCCCTCAAAACCTTTGATGAGGTCTATAAGACACAGGTTCTTGAAAGTGGGGAGCTGCATGAAAATATGCTCCAGTGGGATACAGCTACAGTCAAAGCAATTCTCGACAAGAAAGTCTACTTCCCACCGGAACTTAATTTGCTCATTGACCGCATCGTCACAGAACTGGTGCTTGAAACGCGTCTGTACATCTACAACGCGGAACGCGGCGGCTATTATGTGACATACTCTGCCAACCGTGACTTTATGACGGAAGTCACAAACGAGGAGCTGAAACGCTACCCCGAAGAACTCCGTCCGCAGCTCACCGGAAAGTTGATGAAGATTGACATTTCTGAGCCGTCGTACAAGGAACTGCTTCAAAACTACGCAGGCTACAAGAATGCGAAAAACGACAGCACAAAAATGTTCTACTACAACATGTTCCGTCAAGGTCTTGACATCCTCGACCTTGATGACTTCACTTATCAGATGCTTGAGATGAACCCCAACTCTATGGGCTTCTGGTTCCCTCCTCTGGTAGAAGGATTGTACGGCAGCGCATTCTTCAAGGTTCCGGACACGAAAATTCTTCGCGTACCTATCACCATGCTGCAGCTTACCCGCCTTGGCTTCGAGACGCTGAATCCCGTTACAAAGGAAATCGTGAATCGTTATTGCCAGAAAGTCTTCCATCTTGATGGATACGAAGACTATTTTATCAAAACGGGCACGTATTCTTCCAAATACGAATTCCGCAACGCTCATATCCATAACCCGAAGGAAATCAATGAGATGGGCGAGTATTTCTTGTTCTTGAATCATCTGACATGCTTGATGGCAGGCTCCCTAAACAGTCGTTGCTGCTATGGCGCTAATACTACAAATGAGTGGGTCGTCAGAGAGTATATCAAGGATAAAGAGAACAATCCTACCATTTACAACGGTTTGCCGCTGCACACTGAATATCGCGTGTTTGTAGATTTTGATACCAAGGAAATTCTTGGCGCAAGTCCTTATTGGCGCAGCGATGTTATGAAGAACGAATTCAAAGAAGTCAGCAGCCCACAGAAACGCCATGATTATGTTGTCTACAAGATGCATGAAGACATTCTGAACCAGCGTTACCACGAAAGCATTCAAACTATTCTGGCTGAGCTGAAGAAAGTTATTCCTCGCATTGAGTTGACAGGGCAGTGGAGCGTCGATGTAATGCGCAACGGCAATGATTACTACATCATTGATATGGCGCTTGCTGAGAACTCTGCTCTGAATGACTGCGTGCCGAGTAACCGTCTTCGTGCTTATCCGCAGCAGTGGCTGCCTGTGGCTCCGAACACCGAAACCTAAAAAGGGAGAACCATCATGAATACCATTTCACCCGTCTTCATCCATCAGCCGGATAGCTGTCACGGATGGGGCATTGAGTTCAATAAAGAGCGACCGTTTTGGGAGGCAGATGCCACCGCATTTGTCCGCGCCATGTACGATGAGATGCAGAGCCATGACAAGAGCTTTAGCTGGTTTCATCAGTGTGGCAGCGGGCAAGAACAGAATGGAAACTACTACGGTTACCAATTTTTCGAGGTTTGTTCTAAGACTGAGGAAAGCGATGCGAAGCGCATGGCTGAAATCATTGCCGAAAAGATTGGCACGAATGTTGTTTAATAAAGGAGCGTTAATTCATCATGGATACGCTTTCACCTAAAATCACATTGTTTGGCAAAACGATGAACATCAAGGAGTTTCTTACTCTCCTGTACACAGAAGCCAAAACTTCGGGATACGACTCAAATACCGGGAACGTTTGGTACCTTGCTTATCAACGCAATGTGTCCGCGCCGGGAATCCCGATGGACCAGTTGACGGAAGAACAGCGGCTGTATGTGTATGCCACAACGTTCTTGTCTTTTCTTTCTATTGGAAATAAAAAGAACACTCCTAGAGATTTCATCGTTAAAACGCAGGAATATGAGCGTGAATTTTGGCTGAGCGACAACATCAACAGCCAAAAAGCCATTCTTCCGGACAAGAATATGTGGCGTAATTTCAAGGATATTTACTTTTACATTTCGACCGACTATGACACAGGCAACGATGGCGTTCCGTTTGCAGACCTTCTGCCGGAAGAACGCATCAATGCCGCCGCCTATTATGTGGAGGAACACCTCGAAGACTGGACGACCTTGCTTAGCTTCACTGTTCCTTACGCCCGGTACACGGATGTCCCCAACGCAAAATAAATCTCATCTTACTGGAGCCGCCTTCGGGTGGCTCCTTTTTCTTTTGCCAAAAATTGCGACCGGATGTATAATTGGGAAAAGGCGGAGGTGCCAGTTCAGGCACTTGTTGTCGAGTATACGATGCAACAGATTACGACATGCAGCAATAATTGCATTTTGTTGCGAATTGCGTAAAATATAGGATGCAAATAAAAAGTGAGGTGAAGGAAAGGTTGTCGCAAATCAGAATTATCGCTCCCTATGGGGACAATTTCAGTGTCAGAGAATTTGTGGAATGGGAGTATAACGGCGGAAAAGAAGATTTTGAGCCCGATATGCACTGTAAATCATGGAATACATTGCCCATCGACGGAAAGCTTGGTCACATCGCCTGCAGCCTTTTTGGAGACCTCGTTATTTTTGGCAGTTATAGCTGCCGTATTGGTGTCTCAGATGGGCATTCAACCTACTACTTCTTCTTTACTCAAGAAGGAAAGGACGAGGAGATTCTCCTCAGCCTTGCCGCTTTTGTAAATGTAATCTACACAAGTGCCGAAGAAACATGCAAACAGGGAACAGGGCTTACTTTTGCAGACTTACCTCTTGCGCAGAGACTTGATGTAATTGCAAAATATATCGAAAACAACTTTGAAGCATGTGTCGCAATGCTCGCCAATGTTCCTTATATGCAATGGACTTAATATTTTTTGCCATTTAGTGTTGCACATTTGTGCGAATTGAATAGAATTAAGAATGTAAACCAAAAAGTGCATCGGAGCGGCCAAACGCCGCTTTGTGCTATAAATTCCTCCCACAAAAGGAGCAGGTTCGTAAGGAGCCTGCTCCTTTCTTTTTGGCAAAAAAGGAGAACCCATGAATCGAGAAGATGTTGCAAAACGTAATGCCAGTATCGTGCGGGATATGCGTAATGGCATGCGGATTCGTGATGTAATGAAAAAGTATGATGTATCTCGCTACACATGCTACCGCACCATGCAAAGCGTAAATCGAAAAGAGAGACAAGCAAATTACAGTGACTGGAAAGCCAAGCGTGATGAAGAAATCGTCAATCGTTATGCCGATGGCGTCCCAGCAGAACAACTTGCTAAAGAGTATGGCGTTCACCGAGCCACAATATACCATATTCTTTCTGAGCACAACAAAGACTATCTGCGACAACGTGATGCCAAAAGACCGAACGCCACTCAATTGGCTCGTGAAGCACGGCAGCAAACATTTATCGAAGCTGTAAAAGCTGACCCGAATCGCTCAGTTATGAGCATTTGTGAAGAGTTTGGCTACTGTTCTTCTCACGGCTTTGCTCTTATCCACAAAGCCGGAATCTACCGTGGCCGAGGACGCAAAAAAGGAGCGAGCAACCATGACGAGGCTTGAGAAAATCCAGCGCCTGAACGCAATTGCAGCAGATTATGAGAAAGGCATGTCTCTGCCTGCCCTGGCAGAGAAGTACGGTGTCTGCGTACGGACCTGCTACCGTGCCATTGACAAAGATGCCGTAAAAGAACGTACTGTCACTCTGAACAAAGCGACAAAGCTGGATACCGAAATCTTGAATGATTATATCGCCAATATGTCAGTAACAAACATTGCAGCTAAGAACAAAACCTCCACAACTCACTGCTACCGTGTTGCAAAAGAAGCGGGACTGTGCAGCTTGGAGCAGGGTCGGAACCGACGGTCATCCCGCCTTACGGAACGCAACAAGGAAATCTATGCCAAGCGGAAAGCCGGTGCCTCAGTCAAAGAATTGGCAAAGGAATACCAGTTGAAGGTTCCGACTGTCTACTGTATTCTCGAACATATAGAATGGGGTGGCAAGCCATGAAAATTCGGCTGATTTTATGCGCCGTGCTGACTTTCGCACTCACTGCTTGCTATCCCGTTAGCACGCTTCCTGCAGATGTTCCTGTCGGCTCAGCAAAAAGTGTCGTAGAAAAAGAATCGGAAAAATCTCCGGAAGAAGAATTCACAAACTGGCTAGAAGCAGAGCATATCACGCCGTATGCTTTCGGAGATTGGGGAGAGGCTTCAAATGGTTCCTTCACAGACGGCAAATGGCACGATGTCAAGCTGCGCATCACAAAAGTCACAACGGAAAGCGAAAACGAGGACTACATCGAAAATGTCATCGCTTACAACAACACCTACGCTACTGTGAAATTTGGCGAAGATGAAACTACCAAGCTGGAAGACGGCATTGATGATGCCGAGCTTATAGTAGTGGATTACGAAGTAGAGCTTCCCGAAGATTATCCTTGTGACGGAAACGCAGATGTGAACCTGTCTGTTCGTGACCAAAACGGACAGTCACAAATGATTAAGCTCGTGACAAGTGAAGAGCTTGATATGGCTCCCGGCACAGTATACGCCAAGCGCGGTATCTTTGCACGCAAGCTGGGCGACACAAACTATGTGTTCGAATCCCTCCGCTATCAAAACAACGCCGCTATTGAAGGACTAGATGAAGGGGCGTCTGCCAGAGCATTGGAAGACAGCTTTTTCTCCAACAAATAGTACCCATACAAATTCGAATAACAACATAGGACCTGCTGCGAATATTGCGGCAGGTCTTTTATTTTTGAGGTAATAGTATGAACGATAAAGACCGTACACTTCTTCGCTATGTAGTAGAAGGAGATATTCGTAAAGCCCAGCAGCAGGCAAAAATCATCCTTGAGGGTATCACGACGGCAAAAGACGAGCAATTCAAGACCCGCTGTCTTTCTCAGCTCTCGGCGAAAGCACCGGAGCTTATCGAACTTCCTTATAACATGCAAGGGTTACTTGTGGCAGAAGATGTCACTAATTTCCCGGAAAATCGGTATTTGCTCCGTGATTCCGAAAAAGCTGTAATAGAACGTCTACTGAAGACGAGAAAAGCCTCTCTCCGACTTAAAGAACTCGGCATTCACTACACCTGTTCCTTGCTTCTGCAGGGCGAACCGGGAACCGGAAAAACCGAACTGGCACGATATATTGCATACAAAGCAGACTTGCCTTTCGTATATCTTAAATTCTCAGGGCTTATCAGTTCTGCTCTTGGGAAAACGCAGCAAAATATCGGGCATGTATTTGACTATGCTCGGCGTTCTCCTTGTGTGCTCTGCTTTGACGAGATTGATGCTATCGGCATGAGCCGTGGCGGAAAAGATGATGTTGCAGAGATGAGCCGCGTAACCATTGCTCTGATGCAGGAACTTGACCGTCTCCCGAACGATGTCATTCTCATTGGCACGACCAACCGTTCTGACCAGTTGGATGCAGCATTGTTCCGCCGGTTCAGTTTTCTTCACCGCGTACGGAACCTTGACAAGAACGATGCCGCCACTTTAGCAAAGATGTTTCTTGCATCGACGGGATACCCCACCACCGAGCACACCGTATGCGATGTACTCGAAACCATCGAGAACTTCTATACAGCGAGCAATGTGACGAAGGCTTGCACGGACTATCTCGTCAATCAAATTGTCAATGAAGAGCAGGAGGAGAGCCATGCGTGATTTTGAGCCCCGTATCCGCATGAAGCGCGGAACTGTAGCAGAGGAGTACCCGGAAGTTGCAGCTATGTGGCATCCTACTGCGAATAGCTTTACCCCTTCAGATATTACTGCCGGAAGCAATCAGCGTGCAGCACTTATCTGCCCCGTGTGCGGTTATGGCAGCGATGGAGAATGGCGACCAACTGTCGCTTCGGCTTGTCGTACCAAGGGTGGCTGCCCGGTCTGCTCCGGCAAAATCGTAGTTAAGGGTAAGAATGATGTTGCCACCGTACATCCAGAAATTGCGGAGCAGTGGCATCCGACGCTCAATAAAATCAGCCCGGATGAAGTCTCTTCCGGCAGCGGGAAACATGTCTTTCTCGTATGCAAAAACTGTGGATACGGCAAAAAAGGGGAGTGGTGTCCCGTCATTGCATTTGCCTGCGGCAGCGGTGACAATCATACCGGCTGCCCGGCATGTGCTGCCAAGGCGCAAAGTGAACGTCTCAAAGCCTATCACGAACGGCGCAGAAAGGGACGGTGATGTTATGCGAAGTCATTTGAGAGCTGAACCTATCATAAACGCTAAAAGAGATACTCCCTATAACATGAAAACGCAAAAAGAAATTGGATTATTGGGAGAAAAGGTTTGTAGGAACTTCCTCATAGATTGCTGCGCTAAGCACCGTTTTGGCTTCGTACGATTTGAAGATGTTCGAGATGTCAAAATGTATCAAGAAAGAGACATTGACTTTATTGTTTACACTTCAAGCGGGAAAACAATAACACTTGATGCCAAAGCGGATACATATACAACAGGAAATATTTTTCTCGAAATTTATGTTCCGGGTTTTAAGCTTGGGAAAAACGGCGTTCCTATCGCAAAGTATACAGAAAATGGAGAACGAGCCGGACAAAAACCAGGCTGGCTGTTTCGAGGAGCAGACTTTATTTTCTATTGTTTTTTAAACACAAAAGAAATCTTTGTTTTTGACAGGGAATGTGCGGCGTATTATGCTTGCGAATGTGCAATGTCGGGAATGCCGCTGATTCCCATATATAGAACAGCAAAAAACGATGAAAACCGTGGAGATAACCGCAATTACTATGGCATGGGAATTTGTCCAAACGCCTTGCGAATGATGAACAGCAATATTATGAGAAATCATATGTGGCTGTGCCATTTCCAAAAAGGGCCTTATTATAATCCTTACACGAAGACTTATGACTATCCGAAAAAAGCCGCCTGAGAATGTGAATTTTTCGCAAACAATTGCCTCATAAGCTACAAAAAAGTGTTATAGATTTGGTATAATATAGATAGGAAACGGAGGGAATTATTGTGAATCAAATCAACGCTGTAACGCTTGGAAAGCTCATTGCTGCACACCGTGAAGGCGACGAGCAGAAGTTCAAAACCTACGTCGATTTTATTGTCAAAGCCTACGAAGAGCAGGAGAACGACCGTGCCGCACGAATCATCCGCAGCAGCTATACGGGTGACTACGGTGAGCAGGGGAAAGTTGTTCTGGATGAAGCAACAGAACAGACTACATACTACGAGACAGGCTGGTATGAGCCTGATGTTTTGGGGTCCGGTGGCTCTTATCGCGGAGTTACAAAAGCAACTTCCGAGGAAGAAGCGTTGCAACGGCTGCTGAAACACTCTGCCGACTATGCACATCGTATCACCGTATATAAGAAAGACGGCAAAACCATAAAGCGTGAAGTTGCCGAATACGACCAGTGGAAAAAGAAGTGGAGGCCGGTCTGATGAAATGGAATGTATTTTCTCTTGAAGCCGTTAAAACAGCATTGGAACCCAAGTTTGTGCTGGAAAAGGTCCGTTATGTGACAGACGACGAAGAGTACGGCGAGGGCGAGTCTACGCGCCTTGTCTTCCGTAATGTAGAAGAGATGCCGGAAATCGACTATATTAAGCGGACCGTCTGCACATTCATTCAGGACACCTATGTTCATTTTAAGGACAAAAGCCTCAAGCCGATGTGTATTTGGCAGGATAACCTCAATGAAAGCGAGGACCATATCCGTTATTCCACGAACAACCTTGTGTCGCCACCGCTGGGACTCATTGGCGAAACATACATTTCTGACGAAAGCCACACACACAAGTGGCTGGTAGCCCAAGGAGGAACTGAACTTCTTGAGAAAGCGTCCGTCAGCATTGATGTTGATGTGATTTACGCCTATGACAATGTCGATAAGGTTGAGAAAAGTTCCGAAAACGGCGAGGTACATGGCGTTCTCATCAACAGTACAATGTATCTGCGCGAATCGGAAATCAAACAGGTTGCTCAGCTTATTAAAGATGAAAAGCTCCGTAACCGCGTATTGACGCTGATGCGCTCTCATCGCCGTATTGTATCGGCTCCCGAAAAAGAAAATCGCAATATTCGGGAAATCGCATCCGCACAGATGCTGGGTCAGGGGTGAAATTGTGAAACACAAAATCTCAGAAATCGGCGCTCAGATGCTCGAGTACCAAGAACAGCTTGCCCGTGAATACAAATACAAACCCATCCCGCGTACCTTCTTCTGCGATGTGAGAGCCAAGTTTCAAAAGGCATTGCCGGAATGGTGCAATGTGTCCGGTGACACGATTTCGCTCGAAACCGCTGATGGCACAGTCATTACCAACGGGTACAACCGTATCGTGATTGGTGACTATGGTGCATTTGTTGAGTTTTCCCGCGTCCAAGCCTGTATGCGACGCCTCGAAATCAAAGAAGGTCAGGTCTATCGCGTGGAAAACCCGCGCTATGCCGAGCACGTCAAATATCTCTGGCTCACGGCAGATGATGGTTCGGATGTGAAGGTATACGACCAGAAGCGTCCGGTAGAATATGCGGATTATAAGCCGGGGATGCTGTATGTCAGTGTATATGAGGTGTTCCCACACATCTAAGAAAATCAAGATAAGAAGTTCTACCCAGTTCAGGGTGGGCTTTTCATCGAGAGTGCCGCAAAGACTACTGGCTCACGGAGGTAACCGACAATGGTAACGTTTATTGATGATGATGATATCGAACTAAAGCCTTGCCCGTTCTGTGGTTCTACAGCTGGGTTATATGCAAGCTATGAAGGCATGTATGCAGTGCGGTGCAACTACTGCCGCATCGGAACTGTCCTCATAAAAAACGAACAGGACGCGATTGAGTTGTGGAATCACAGAACGGAGGTAACGAACGATAACTAACGCAGACAAAGCAATTGCATTGCGCCCATCATACGGGGCAAGCAGAACTAGGCATGGGCAAGCATAAGAATAAGAATCGTACACCGAAAAAAACTTTTCTCGAAGCGATGCAGGAAATTGAGCCTTCGTTGACAGAGGACAGTCTTTTTGCCAAAATCTTCGATAACGCTCTCGAAATAAAGAATATATATCCAAAATGTTTTAATTTTTCTTGTCGGCATCATCATTGTGGGATTGCCGTCATCATTTGGGTGAAAGCATGAGCAGTGAACCAAAAGTAATCACTTCCTTTGAGGGAGCGCCGCAATCGTTGCGCGATAAATGCGATAAAGAAGTTTTGCGAGCTTTTTTTAATGCACACTTCTCAATTACAGAAAAAAGTGTGAATGACGATAAAAGATTCTATCTCGATGATGGGCGCAGAATTAAGGACGATGATATTCTTGTCGCCTACATGAAAGATAGGAAAGTCTGGGCAGAGCCCGGCGTTGAAATTCGTACAATAACAGGAGAACTTACGAAGAAGTTTGGAGAAAAAAAGCTCAAAGATTTCTTTGCAGCAGGATTTTTCTTAACGAAAAAACGCATTAAAAAGAACAAATGGAGATATTATTTGCCGGACGGCAGATGCTTGGATAGTGAAAAGAAACTCGATGACTTTTTACTCGAAAAGCTGCGTCCAACTTTTGACAAAGAGTTATGCGACCGCGTGATTGACACGGCAGCCACGGCAATTCCAGGTGTTGACAAAAGCGAGCTGTTCATTTCCGACACAGAAAACGAAAAGGCTGCGTGCCTTAATGTAAAACTTGACGGCAAAGTCTATAAAGAAGCAATTTTACCGTATGTTTCCTATGAAGGCATCATTAGCTCATCACTTTATAATAACCTTTATTCACGCTGCACGGTACTTCATAAGCGCAACATTGAGCGCTTTGAGAAATCCCACGATTTGAAGGCGCTCAAACAAATTGCAGAGTCTATTCTTCTGTCTTTACAGGTAGATGAAAAACATATCCTGCTCGGAGATTTCTGCATCACCTCCAACAAAATTACTGACATCAATGTAGGGCTGCAGCAGGAAAGCGCATTGAAGAAGGCAGTCGTCACCACAACAGTAAAATTTGATAACGGTAGGAAAGCTGTTTTCAGCATCCAAGTAGCTTTTGGCATCAATGATGCTCTTCTGCAAGAACTCTATAGAAATGATGTTCTGACACAAGGTGCAAAGGCCGTCTCAGAACAGAGAGACTATTCCGTTACTCCGAACGCTATCTTGCACGACTTTGTCTGTACTTGCTGCAACAATGCTCATACGGTCAGTAAAACATACAGAAAAGGCAACATCGTTCTGGACGGCGTACTCAGACAGGTATATAACAGCGTTGACGCCGCTTCCACATTACCTGTAAGCAACCTTTTCGTGCTTGGGAATGACCCCGCGAAGGATGTTTCCTATTGCGACATTGCAGACCAAATCACCGTAAAAATCACACCGGATAAAGGCACAGCAGAACAATGCGTTTCACTAACCTATTCTACTGCTGAAGAATTCCTTGACAAAGCGGCGACCGTACTCCTTGAAGATTTCTACGCCGCAAGCAGCGATGCAAAATGCCATGTCAGATATGACTTAACATTGGATATTTCTAAAAAGGGAAAAGAAAGTCTTCGGTGTGAAGCAAAGCTATTTGACACGCAGACGGGTCTTATTATTGCCCAGACCACAAGGTGTCTTGTCAAAAAGTTGAAAACGGACATTGAACAAAGCAAAGAACAGATTCCGACCAGCTTCAGCAATGTTTTTTGGGTAAGCAATGCAGAAGACATTTTGATGTATGCAGCTTCCTGTGACCCAGAATGGATTGCAAGTGCTTACAAACAAATACGCGAACGATTAGGGCTGCTTGGATATTATTTCTGCAAATTCTTCGCGTCGCAAGACAACCACAGCTATTGTAAGACAGACTTGCTGACAGATTTTTTGCGGGAAGCGAGTATAGACTTCAAAAAGGCTGCCATCGCGGATAAAATGGAACAATTCCTGCGTACTTATATTCTCTTACCGGAGAGCAAAACTCTTTATCTGTTTTCCGTCGACTCTGTGCGCAATTATTATGGCAGCTTTGAGACTTACAAACCTGTCAGCAAATACCTCCTATCAGCAGTTGCTGCACAATATGAGGCAGAATCTGTAGAGCCAACCTTTGAGGATATGGATTATCTACTGAAGGACGCACAGTACGCATTATTTACAGACAGGTGCCAAAATGCCAAGACGGAAGAAGACGCTTTCACCATTATTTCTCATCTGGAAAAACAGCCGCAGACTTTCAAAAAATTGCTCTTTGCAAAAGAGTATTTCAAGAATGTATACGCGCTGCTGAATGATACAGACAAAATGTTCGCCGATATTGTTATCAGCGACTGTCCCGGCTGTACCAAGCTACTGAAATCTCTCCAAAATTTTGCCGAGGAACAATCAAAGAATGTATAACTACACCCCCGATAAAATCATCGCATCCCTTGCCGAAAACAACTATTTTGCTAACCGCAGGATTGCATATGCCGTTCTGAATGTGCTACGCGACGATGCGTCACCTCTACTCATAGAGGGTGACCCCGGCGTAGGAAAGACGAGCCTTGCCAAAGCGGTGGCTTCTATGCTGCAGATTCCTCTGATTCGTGTTTCATGCCACGAGGGAATTACAGCGGATAAAATTCTTTACGACTATGACTACCAGCGGCAATTGCTGGTGGTGTCTGCCATTCGGGACAAGCTCAACGAAAACCTCCGGGATTTAAGCGTGAACGAAAGCATCAAAGCTGTTGCACAAAACACAGAGTTTTATGGTCCGGATTTCTTGTTGAAACGCCCTGTTATCGAAGCTCTCACGATGAAGGGCCACAAAGTCCTTCTCATTGACGAAATCGACAAGACTGAGCCGGAAATCGAGCACGCTCTACTCGAAATGCTCTCTGATTTTGCTATTACCATTCCGGAATATGGCACGATTCAGTGTGCGCCGGAGGATAGACCTATCGTTTTTCTGACCTCCAACAACTATCGCGAACTTTCTCAGCCTATGTTGCGGCGCTGCTCTTACCTTTACATCGAGCACAAGCCCCTTGCAGAAATCAAGCAAATCATCTGCGCGAATGTCTCTGCCTCTGAGGTGTTTGTGGATAGCGTTGCACAGGTCATTGACCGGCTTCAGAGCCTCGACCTGCGTCACGCCATCTCCATCAGTGAAGGCATCGAATGGGCAAAGTGCTTGATTGAGACGTTCCATTGTAAAACGGCTATGGATGTGAAGAACGCAATGCCATATTCTATCGGTTCCCTCGTCAAAGACCACGCAGATGAGAAAACGGTAGCAAAAGCCTTCAACCTGTCCAACGGGAATGAGAAATGAGTGAAGCAACAAATCAAACCATCGAATCTTATGTGAACCTGTACACTAAATTCTTCCAAGAGCTTACGCAGGAATACGGCTTCTCATTCTCAATATCAGAAGCGCTCAACGGCATCCAACATATTTCTGACCCGTTAGATGTAGAGGACGTGCTGTACACCATGCAGGGCGCTCTATGCCATACAAAAGAGGAATGCGACACATTTGAGGCAGTTTTCTGCAGGCGATTCTTGCAATATTCCTATGCGCCAAAGCCAAAGGAATCTTCAATTCCTAAGAAAAGAGCAACGAATAGTGTTGCCACTTTTGTAGATATGCCAGATGATGCTCTGGAAGAGTGCCGTAAAAAGACACAAGCGAACAGAGACCAAGCACAAGCGGACATAGAGAACTACCGCCGGTCTAACAGAGGAAAAGAATCGGTCAGTAACCAGCAAAAGGCAGTAGACGCTCTGCGCGAAGAAACCGAACAAAAACGCCAAGCTGTTTTGCAAGCATACGACGACTACCAGAAAGCAGTAGCATCTGTTACGCTTGCCGAAAACAGGCAGCTTGTAGACAAAATAGAGCAGCTATTGCAGAAGGTAAATACCGAGACGAACAGAGAGCTTGCTGCATACGGAATCATGGAGCGGCAATTGCGAAACTCTCTTGCTTCCGGCACTTCACAGGAGCTGGCTGTCTCTCAGAAACTCTTATTATCTGCTGCGGTCATTGCTCGTTCTGCAAAAGAAATATCTCTGTACATGGATTTCATCTCTCTTGCCAAGGCATTCCAAGACTTGGCAAAAAGCGTGAAAACAAGTCAGTCTAAAGTGTCAGAAGATACTACCGTAAAGGTAGCAATTAAAGAACGTGTGGAAGCAACAGGGGAGTGGGAAAAAGCAAAAGAAGCTCTTCATAAAGCAGAAGCCGAGCTTGAGAAACAAGAGATGCAAAAGGCGTTGTATGAAAGCAATCTTCGCACTCGCGAAAAGAGAGTGACTTCTTACGATGCAATTCTTACGAACATTCGGAAAGCCCAGCAAGAGAAGCAAATGCAAAGCATTGAGAAGGAGCAGTCGCTCCGACATCGAGAAGTATTCTCCGGAGGTCATAATGCGGTAAGAAGCAAAAAGCAAACGGATGCACTTCTCAACGAGGATGTCTCGAAGCTCTCTAATGCCGATATTGAGAAGGTCCTCACTTTTATCCGCACAAACGCCAAGACTTTCCGCCAAAAGCTTCGTAAGCTGTACATAACCCAGCAGAAAAAGCAAATCGACGTCAAAAAAACGATTGAGAAATCCGTCCAGTGTGATGGCGAGATTGCACGACTGTACTACAAAAAGCCGATAAAGTCCAAAGCAAATGTCGTGATGCTGGCGGATATTTCCGGGTCATGCCGCGCTATGACTTCTCTCGCTCTGACGTACATGGGTCTGATGAGGGAAGTATTTCCCGGTGGCTGCCACCTGTTCGTTTTTGTGAACCACTTGGTTCCTGTAGACCGCTATTTCTCAAACGAGAATGTCACAGCGGCAGTAGAGAGCATCAACAAGAATGTTCCCAGCCGGGGCATCTACTCAAACTACGGCGTTCCTCTAAAGGAACTGCGCTACGACAATACCGGCATCATCAACAAGGATACTACTATCGTCATGTTGGGAGACTGCCGAAACAACAAGAACTATTCCGGCGTGGAAGAGGTTGAATGGCTTTCTAAGCGGGCATCCAACTTCTTCGTTCTGAACCCCGACCCGTTGAACAAATGGGGGCAAGGGGACTCTATTGCCGACCTCTATGCCAAGAGTGGTGCGACGGTCTGCCGGGTGAGTTCAACGCAGGATTTGCTTACTTTTTTGGAGTTTGCAAGCCTCAGAAAGCAAGCCTAATACGCGACCACAATATATGGTGTATGTCGCAATTTGTTTACATTCTAAACACTATATATTGTGGTTTTCGTATTGACTATCCGCACATATTGTGGTATAATGCTAATGTACTCAGGAGAGGCGCTACAAGCAAATCTCCTGAACATGCTCCTGTAGCTCAACTGGCAGAGCAACTGTCTTGTAATCAGTAGGTTGCAAGTTCGATTCTTGTCGGGAGCTTTTGGCAAGCCAGCCTGCATCTGGTTTGCACGGGCACTTCGGCAACATCTGAAGTGCCTTGCCACTCGTTAAGACGACCTCCACGCGGTGAGTGGTGGGCAGCGGGGTTAAATCCGTTGGCTGACGTCTTATAAGATTGAAAGAAAGTAATCGGCGGGTCGCAGGTTTAAGCCCTGTCGAGAGACCCCGCGCTACCAAGAAATTGGTGGCGCATCATGACACGGGGTGTAGCAATGGTAGCTTGCCAGTCCCATACGCTGGCGGTTGTGGGTTCAAGTCCCATCCCCGTACCCACGTCCTGACCGAGACGTAAAGCCGGTCAAATACCAACCCATGCAGCCACCTGTCTTGCGTCATGGGTTGGTCATATGGCTCGATAGTTCAACAGGTTAGAGTGCCAGCCTGTCACGCTGGAAGTTGTCGGTTCGAGCCCGATTCGAGTCGCCATTGGGTGTAGTACAAGGGAATGCGTCAATCGCGCGATAAGGCGTAATAGTGGAGTACAGGTGCGACGCGTAAGCACGAACTACGGTGGTGAGACACCACCCACCCAAAACACATCCATCGGTCAGATGTAAAATGACCGAAATATTCTGGTGTCGAATACGAAGGTTGTAATATACCGCCGGTTAATTCGCTCGTTGCGCACGAGAAAAGATGGTTCGACCCCATCCACCAGAGCCGCGACCCGCTGAGGCAGCCCTAACGGGTCGAAATCTAACAAGGAGGACAGTCCGATGCAGTAATTACCGCGTCCGAATGTCGGCATCAAAGAAAGGGACACGCCAATGCACTAAGTAACGTCCGCATAGACGCAACAGTGAAAGGGTCACTCCGATGATGTAAAACCTTGAGGCGGACAGCTACCGCCAACGCAAGCTAGTCCACATCTGGCTTGCATAGGTGCGCCGGTTGTTATCGACGCACCTTGCCGCTCATGAAGGCAGCCTCCTCGTGGCGAGCGGTGGACAGTGGCTATAACAGTCGCTGACAAATGTCTCAAGCGGGACCGCATTGCATTCCCTGTGCAAGCGGTTTTCCAAAAGGTCAGGAAGCCGTGTGGGCGAGTGCTTCCTCTTGGGCTACGGTCCAGAAACAACAAATCTCGTCCCATCAAGCATGCAGACGTACGAGCATCCCCGTTAAGCCGGGGCGCAGCCAGACGCGACACAGCCGCCAAGGCGGGACTGCTGCACGGCAACTGGTAAGTATGCCGCAGTCCCAGACAAAGCCCACAGCAAGAGCCGCCCATGTACTTGGGCGGACAAATAGGGCTGCAAGAATCGAAGTTGACCAACGCTCAAGTGCTTTCCCGGATTCCCTTGCCCAGTCAGCATTGTGGATTTGCGGGATTGCTAGAGGGTGTAAAGATGATGTTCGGGGTTGACCACCTCCAAAACGAGCATCATGGCGGGGCTAAGTGAGGGTTCACCCGCAATTCTATGCAGGTATCGTATAACGGCTAATACTTCGCCCCTCCAAGGCGAAAATGCGGGTTCGATTCCCGCTACCTGCTCCATCGTCGCCGTCACCGTACACCACGACGTTAAACTGGTGAGCATGGTCCACTTGTGGTCCGCTGTCCGAATGCCAATGGACAGCCTATAAAAGAATAGGCAAACAGGTGCTGTGCCTGAGAGTATCCGAGAGTCCCGGTGTCAGTCGCGAATGAGACCGGAAAACAGCGGAGAGGGTACAATGCAGAATCCGTCGGCGTGGCTGCCGAATGGTGCTGGAAGAAAAGGGTTGGCTGCCCTGATTGCGGGATGATAACCAGTATAAAACATCCTACCGTGCTTGGTTAGCTCAGCAGGTAGAGCGGCGCATTCGTAATGCGCAGGTCGGCAGTTCGAATCTGCCACTAAGCTCCACGGTCCGATTGGGTGACGCACTCTCTGAGAATCCGCCCAAGAAGCTGTCAGCGGGGGCATGCACTTGCTGACGGTTGGCTAAGTCCTTACGGAAGTCGTCGTAGCCGGAACCGAACACGAATAGGCGACGTAAAGCCCCGCATGGCAAAGCGTTATCTGCTATAGCGCATGACAACTCTAACATAGAAGGGAGGTTGACTCCAATGGAGCAGGCAATTATCAATGTCGAAGGAACTTCAACTATCGAGACTGCAGCAGCAGCCAAAAAGCTGATTGAGACATTCGGGAGCCAGAACATCCGCGCCATCTCGGTTAAACGCGTGAACGAGAATAGCAACGAGGTCGTTGTTGAACTCGATTTTGTTCCGGGTCTTGCACAGCATCTGCACGGTTTCACTATGCAGGTCAACGGCTTGACCGCAGGCTACGACGGCACCGGTCCCTCAAGCCTGTACGAAGTCCTGCAGGCGGCTGGCGTAAGCGAAACGCTGGTAACGCGTGAAGACATTACGCAGAAGGATGCCAAGACCATCCCGCTGCATCTGGAGCGCGAGGTGAAGCAGTACGGCGAACTCCAGTACGCCTAAAGAAAGCATTCCCTATGTCGACAGCCTCTTTGGAGGTAGGGATGAACAATAGACAGCACGAGCGTCTAACAAAATGTCGAATTAAGATTGAAAATGGACTTGATTGCGTGTACTGTATCACGGTACACGAGTCATTTTCGTGTGGAGCCCTTTGGCGGGTGCATCCCGCCATCATGGGGATATAGCTCAGTTGGGAGAGCACCTGCTTTGCAAGCAGGGGGTCGAGGGTTCGAATCCCTTTATCTCCACCAACAGGGTCGCTTCGTTTTCTGCGATGGCCTACCCTGGGCTTGATTGTGTACTGTTTCGTACAGTACGAGTCATTATCGCGCGGAACTCCTATAACTATGACCACGAAGACGAACGCCTCGTCCGCGCCGCTTGACACAGCGAATTACACGGGGCATCGTCAAGCCGAAAAAATGTAGTGTCGAGTGGCGAAATCGGCTGCGACATTGGCGAGGAGCACCACCCTCGTCAGTCTCCCTTGCTAACAACCTCCACGGGGTGGGAGATGGGCAACAGATGCCAATAACATCTGGCTAATAGTAAGCAATCAAAGCGCGGACCTCCTTTAAAAACCATGCCACGTGCATTACACATCTTGCCGCGCTCCGGTCGCTACGTCCCGGTAAAACAAGATATGCAACAAGCCGTAACAATCATACCGTGTGGCGAAACCGGCTGCGGTATGGGCAGGATAAGTTCCCGCCAGTTACTCAATCAAGACAACCTCTGCGCGGTGAGTGACAGGCAACGGATACAATGTATCCGGCAAATCGTCTTATAAACAAAATACATGGTTGGGTGTCCGAGTGGTCTATGGAACCGGTCTTGAAAACCGGCGATGCCGCAAGTGTCCGTGGGTTCGAATCCCACCCCTACCGCCATATCTGCCGGGCATTGTCCCGGCTTTCTTTGTTTGTTGGAGTCATAAAATGAGCACTACTATCACTTGCCTTGAGAAAATTGATATTCGCCGTGGAGACAAGGACGCAGATGATGCAAGGCTCTATCTTGTAAAATACCTGCATCAGTTCATTGACATGGTCGGTATCTTGTCGTTGGAAGTCTATGACTTTGCCATCGAAATTGAAGGCGACTTAATTTCGTGGTGCGAAGGCAAAATCGGTGGTTCAAAGTCTCAGCCGGAAAAATCCGAGTGGGAAGAAGAAATCGTAAAACATCGTGCCGTTGATGCCATTGACTGCATCTTGAATGATGTCGATGCAACTGTTATACTTTCCTATAAGGTTACATATAACTCCTACAAAGTTAAATTCGGGAAAGAATACTGGAACTACATCTTGCAAGGGCTTTTCAGCAAAGAAATGGTTTTCCACGGGCTGCAGTACGATGATACTGCGAATGTTTCAATGCTGCACCTTGAGCACGGGGAATTCGCAGACGAACCCGCTCCTGTACCCAAAGAAAAGGTAGACGATATCCCTATCTGGCATTGCTGCCAGCTTGAGATAAGCTGGGATACAGAAGATGTATTCACAGCAGGGCAATTCACCCGATTGGAGAAAGCAATCGCCTCCGTTCGTGATTTATTCGTTGATAAAGATAACGGTATAGCTGTCATCGAGGACGACTCACTCTTCATTTGCTCTCAAGTTATCATCCCAAAAGAAAGCATTCCCAGATTTTGCAGCTTCTTGACCGTGCTATACAAAATTGCAAGAGAACACGGCAAAACGATATATGACAGCATGCAATTTGTCCCTTGGTATTTTCAAGAATTCGCCGTAATGTCTATTGATTTTGACAAGGGTATTGCGTTACCAACCTATTATAGATACTAAGACGGAGAAAATACTATGACCAAACAAGAACTCACCGAGATGGTCACAAAAGCCAAGCTGTGGGCAATCGAAGCTCACGCCGGGCAGAAAGATAAAGCAGGGAAAGACTACTTTGAGGCACATGTCTCTGTGGTCGCCAAGGGCGTTAAAGGAGACCCGGTAGCTGAAGCAGCCGCTTTCCTGCATGACACAGTGGAAGATACCACGCTTACGATGGAGGACATCCGAGCAGCATTCCCGAAAGAGGTTGCCGATGCGGTAGAAGCCTTGACCTGCAAGAAAGGGATGTCTTACGCCGAATACCTTTGGCACATTCAGCAGAACCATACTGCTATCAAAGTAAAACTCTCCGACCTGCGCAACAACATGGATTTGAGCAGGCTACCACACGAACCGACCAAGAAAGACCTCGCACGAACGAAGAAGTATAGCCGAGCTTATGCAATGCTCAGTGGTATCCACGATACCCCTTATAGCATCTCTGAGGTAAACCCTTACGCACTTTACGACTACCTTCTCTCTACCGGCTGGGAGAAAGCAGAAAAGCAAAAGAAAAGCAGTGAAGTAGTCGTTTTGAAAGCGCCTGCTGATAGCCTTACTATTTCGGTTCCTATCGACATGACGCTTCCGGACTATGAGACGATGATGGGGGAAGCCGTGACCAGACTGTGCGTACATGAGGACGCTCCGCGCCACGATGTTCTGGATACAATCATCCATTGGAAGCCGTTGCCGAAAGAACAGTAAGCAACCTCATAGACTTGCGTTTCTGTTGCTGCTCTTGTGGCTAAACTGTTAATTTCGCGGCTTAAACCACTATATATTGTGTTTTCGTATTGACTATTTCCACATGATGTGGTATAATGATGATACTGAAACAACGAAAGGAAATCAGCCGATGTTCGCCACTATGTTGAACCAACAGAATAACTCACAAGGGCTGTGGAGCATAAATCTCCTCGGTCAAGTTGTGCTGTCTGTTCAGGGTCATCATAGCGCGGTAGTTGCGGGTTAAATAAAGCCTGCACCCCATCGGAAGTTCCGTTTCATCACGCTATGACAGCACCCTCAGGCATAAAATGTCTGCCGGGTGCTTTTTACATGTTGGGTTGTCGCCAAGCGGTAAGGCACGGGACTTTGACTCCCGCATTTCGCGAGTTCGAATCTCGCCAATCCAATTTGACGATATGTCGTTATTATTCAAGCGATGTAAAGTCATCCATGCCATACAACATCCGAAAAAGGAGGTGATTCTAATGGCTACCGCACGCAAAACTGCTGTTATCTATGTCGAGGTCGGCGCAGACAAGAAGCAGGTCAAACTGGAGGACATCCAGAAGGCGGTCAAGGCTGTCGAAGGCACCAAGAATGCCTATGTCAACGCTGCCGACGCCGCAGTGTATTGTGTCGATGCTGATGGCAAGACCACGAAGGTCGAGCTGTAAAGCGTCTTTTCCCGTCGCCCGTTAAGCGGACGACTTCGTGGGAGTTTAGCTCAGCAGGGAGAGCATCTGCCTTACAAGCAGAGGGTCGGCGATTCGAGTTCGTCAATTCCCACCAACGGTTTCCGGCTTCCGCAAAAAGCCGGTGGTGGAGCTGATGGGTTAATACCATCACAAAACAGTGCATGTGCTGCCAATCACATGCCTTTCATGGGCCCGTAATGGTTTTCGACAGGGTATGGAAGATTTCATGTCGCGGGTATGGTTCCGCCTCAAGGACCACCTTAAAAAGTAACTGACAACAATCGTTACGCTTCTCCTATCGCTGCTTAATTAAGCAGACGGAGACCAAAACAACGCACCATCTCGCGGGTAAGCGTGTGAGGTTCAAAGGTACGCAAGATATGTACGGCGCAGAATAAAACCGGAACCGTCTGAAGTCCAAGTACACCAAGACGTAAATCATGGTGAGCGTGGTCATCTGTCCGCTGCAAAAGGTTCGCCACACGACCAGACAAACAGTCCAAAGTTGTCAATCATGTGACTATCGCGTAAGTAATCATGGAATTGGATATATTTTGGACACGAGTTCGACTCTCGTCGGGTCCACCAAAATAGCGTACCTTCGCTATATTTCAATTTAAGGCGGTGTAAAAGCCGCCATCATGCTCCCGTAGCTCAGTTGGTTAGAGCATCTGACTGTTAATCAGAGGGTCGTCCGTTCGAGCCGGACCGGAAGCGCCATAAGGGCTGTTTGTTCAACGGTTAGAACTCTTGGCTCATAACCGAGGTACGCGGGTTCGACCCCTGCACAGCCCACCAAAATAGCGTTGCTACGCTATATTTTACGCAAGCAACCGTCTGGCAGTACGTTAACTGCCATCATATGCTCCCGTGGTGGAATTGGCAGACACAGTGCGCTCAAACCGCACGCTATTGAGAGTTCGAGTCTCTCTGGGAGTATAAGTCGCTCATGATTGCAGCCTCCACGTGGCGAGTGACGGGCAACAATCAGTGTAAAAACTGATTGGCTAATGCTAAAGATTAAAATGAACCCTGCACGACCCGCCATATGCTCCTCTGGTGAAATCGGCAGACACACAAGTCGCGCTGCGGGTTCGAATCCCAACGGGGCCTGCACTTTATAAGGTACAGGTCCATATTTTATTATAATAAAGGAGGAGAACAATGAGCAAGCATCTACTAGGTTCGGACCGCGTTCTTCACGAAGGTGCTGGCTATCGCAGCAAGTACACGACTAGAATCCAAAAGCCTCCAGTCGGCAGCAGAGAGAACCCGTCCAATCCGAAACAAGAGGGGACAGATGCGATATTTGTTCCAACTACAGCTAAGTGGGTAAAATGATATTTTCGAGGAAGACATTATGAACAAAAACACTGTACTTTCTTTTATTAAGACTATAATAACCAAGGAAAATTTTATGTTTCTTTTGAATGCTGCTTTATTCGTTCCCCTTGTGTTCCCATCCATTGTAGGTGAAGCAGCAAAGCAAGAAATAACATACTTTTCTCTAATAATACAAAAATATATTTTCATCAATTACAATACAACCACACACTTAATCATACACATGGTTTTCTTTCAACCAGTTTTAATTTTTATTATTGCTGGCATTCCTTTTCTTGCCAAAAAAATATGCCAATGCGAGTTTGGTGAAAATTATGATGGAATCATGACATGGCAAAAGCTATTGGCTCAATTTTTTCTATTTATTATGGATGCCACACTGATTCCAATTACATATTATAAAATATGCTACTACAATTTGTATCAAAATGATATAATCAACGCCTACATCCTTATAACTTTTCCAAGCCAAATCATTGCTTATATCAAAAAGCAGTATGATAAACATCAACCACAAGTTGATTGACCAACGCTATAAAAGTGGTATAATGTAATCAGAACGAAACGAAAGGAGACAACCAAAGATGCTGTGCAAAACTGTTAATGCTGTGTCGTTTGCTGAGTATAGTTATGAATCTGAATTCGAGTCCTACGAATCCAGCTTTATTTCCCATACTCCTCGACAGGCAAAAACAGACAATGTACAGATGCGGTGCGTCTCTAAACGATAACTGCATTTTCACACGCTGCTTGTCGAGTCATTTCGGCAGGCAGCGTTTTTTGTTGCCTGCAATATAGAAAGGCAGCAAGAAAATGAACGTTCCAACAATCGATATCCAGCAGACAGGTGCCAATATCAAGGCACTGCGAAAAGCAGCAGGCATCAAGGTCAAGGATGTGGCAGACACGCTCGGTGTATCCACAC
>ERZ779956.290-NODE-290-length-30953-cov-4.244288_pt1 | contig 30953 bp, 47 predicted proteins | sample MGYA00511940_ERZ779956 | MGnify/ENA primary metagenome ERZ779956 (study PRJEB29588, sample SAMEA2154992) | human gut metagenome | biome: human gut; feature: human-associated habitat; material: faeces | place: Denmark | collected 2008/2010 ...
TGCTGTCTGGACTTCACCGCCGTTCTTGGCATACTCCGTGAAACGGACAATGCCGAAGATACGGTCAGGGCGGTTGGCATGCACCATCTGCTCAAGCTTTTCAGCGGTGAGATCGGCGGGCAACTTGGTGCCGGGAGGTACGAGAATGGCACCTTTCATGTTCTCGAAGTCGGGCGGACACTTGGACACACCCGTGTTGAGTTGTGCGGAATCGCACGTTCTAAGTTTTCTCATTGTATTCTACAATTGGGGAGTTTGACAATTAATTCAAGATTGCTGATATTAATGGCATCAATGGGTTCGCTCACAGATTCCCCGGTACCCGTGTGCGCCCCATATCTGCCATAAGAGTAGTTTTCAGAGTATTCATGCCTAATCTGCTCATCGTATGAGAAATCAAATCTGCCATCTTCTTTGAGGGCTTCAAGGAATCGGCGGTATATCGGTCGCAGCACGTTCTTAAAAGAGGTCTCCAGCCTCTGCTCATTACTCCATTGCTGTTTGGATGAATGGGCGATAAGGACTCTGACCTTTGCCTTTGTATAGTATTCCGGGGAATTGCGCTGCTCATTGAACGGACAGAACAGGGCGATGAGTGGAAACTTCATTTCATTGCCTCTGGCTGTCTTGCTCAATTCGTCGAGCCTCTCCTTGACATACTGGGCATTGCCAAAGGTGTAGTTTATATCCGGGCAAGGTATTGTCCGGCTTCCGCTCTTGCCGCCCATCACGACAATCTCACAGCCGACAGAGGTCTGACGGACTACATCGGCTAAAATCTCTATGATTTCACGGCTCCTTTGGTTTGCTGTTGTCATAAGTTGAGGGGATTGATTTTTGTGAGCATTTCGTCATCAGTGCTTATGCCGGATAAAGTGCAATTATCGGAACCGCACCATCCGGTAAACTGTCTGTTCTTATCCACCATAGAGTTCCACACATTCACCTGACGGCGGATGGGCGCAACATAATCATTGGCGCATTTCAGCCGCACAAGTCCCGTGATGGTGCTCTGCGTGTTGGAGTCGCGGAGAATATGAAAGAACACATAATCCGCAAAGGATTCACGCAGTTGCTCACACACGGCATCTATGTTGGCATTGTGCTTGGGTTCCTCATCTTCCTCAATGCAGACGAGGTAGGCGTTTACACGATTGCCGAGTGTTGAGCCTAACATCTGAGACAGGTATTGCTCCTGATACTCGCTTATGTAAGCCTCAATAGCCTCGTTGACCTCTATTGCGTTGGGGTTGGGGGTAGTTCCCATTGTGGCATTAAGAATATGCCTTGACCCTTTTGTGAAATAAGAACAGTCTATAAGCATCTTTACTCTGATTTTTTAGAACGCTTGGATGTCTTTTTGGCGGGCGCTGCCTCCTTAGCATCATCCTCCGATACATCTTTGGTGTCATTGCTTACAGGGGTTTTGTCGTCTGCGTCGAGGTTCACCTCTCGCATATCATCCACCTCAATGTGCTTGTTATCCATCGCGTCTGGTTCTGCTTCCATATTTGCGGTTTCGGCCGAATTGGGAACGCTTTCCGTGAGATTTTCACCTATTTCAGCCGTATTTTCGGCAGTTTCGGCGATTTTGGGAACGATTATGTCGAAATTAGCGAGGCTGGCGGTAACATCGTCGGGGATAGTCTGACCCCCCTCAACGGCTATTGTTACGACCTTGTCGGTAATCTCTCTAAGCCTGTTCCGGTCGGCGATTAATTGCTGTCGTTCTTCGCCGAGTGTTCTGTGGCCCTCAATAAGAGTCTTGACGCTATCCTCGTCGAGAGCCGCGTCCGGCTCAGCCGGGGTGATGGAAATCACGCCACGGCGGATACGGATACGGTTTTCGCGGAGTACCTTGTCAAGTTCTTTCGGGTCGCCTTTCAAGATATACGCTGACATAGGCTTAGTCTTTAGCGAGGGCGGCGATGAGGTCGGCAATCTTGCCGAACGAGAACGCCCACGGACATTCAACGAGCAGGATGAGTTCTTCCTGGCAGATGAGAACCACCTGATTCTTGAGCTTGCAGTTCACATCGTCGGCCCATTCAAGTGTCATGGCGGTGTAGTCGACAATCTTGGCACCGTTGCGGAGATCGCCGAGGAAGTAGTGACCCATCGGGATGTAGGTGTTGGGAACTACGGTCAGGTTGCCGACGCGGAGGTTGCCGTTGACATCGCGGACGACATCGAGGCGGTTGCCGTCGGTGGCTTTCTCGCAACTGATAGCGGTGATGGTGAGGGGGTTCAGCGCGAGGATGGTCGGGCGGAACTGTGCATAGGTCATAACTGCCACAGCAGCCTGAAGAGCATCCATGCTGTTGGGGGCCTCAATGCTCTTGTAGAGACCGTTGCGCACATCGGCTTTCATGGCGGCGGCATCTGCCTTGTTCTGCTCATCGGTGGCACCGTCTTTGAGCTTTGCGCCCAAGAGCAGCAGGGTTGTGTCGTTCTGGCGGATCACATCGAATGTGCCGTTGAGTCCGGTGCTTGTAACGGCACCAGAAACGACAATCTTGAACCCGTCGCGGAGGAGGTCGTAGGGCTTCTCCAGATGGATAAGAACACCGTTGCCTACTGCCTCGATAGACTCGATACCGCCGGCAGGGATGCTGACGATGTTGTCGTTGAGGATAGTCTCGACAGGTGTAACACCCTCGTAGGTTGTGATACCTTTGAGTGTATCGCCGGAGCCGTCGCCGAAGAGAAGGCCGTAGTCTTCGTTGTTGCGGACAGCCTCAACCGCCATGTTGAGAATGAACGAGCGGATGTAAACGCGGCTCTTGAGCATACGCTTGGAGATACGGAAGTGAGTACCGGCACGTTTCACCTCGGCGCTCTTCTCACGAATCTTCACCATAGATTCGGGGAGCATACCGTTCTCCGACACATAGCGGGCGTTGCGGTCAACGTCATAGATTTCCTGATAGGCGATTGATGTCTGTTCGGGATCGCCGGTGAGAACTACCGCATAGTCGCGGATGTGTGCCTGCTTGTCGCGGGCCTGAGTGACAACATCGTTGCTCTGGCCGGTGAGCATGATGTGGCTGTCGCCGGTGTAGTTCTGAGTGAGGGAGATGTCTTTGAGGACAAAGCCCTTTGCCGATGCGCCGTGCTGGAAAGCAAACTTCTGGAACGATTCGGAGTCATACATTTCGTTGAACGACTCGTCGAACTTGGAAACGAAATCGGTGCTGATTCCTTTCTCTTCCAGTTTGGCGATCTTCTCGCCGAGGCTCTTGGTGAGCGTCTGGAGTTCGGAGTTCTCTTTGATGAGTGACTGGATGGATTCGTTGTCGATTCCGGCAAACGGTTTGAGAGCGGTGTTCATCTTTTCCATGAACTGCTCATCGGTCAACTGACCCTCGTTGCTCTTGTTAACTACATTGACGACCATTTCGGCGCACTTACGGAGAAATGCAGCCTGAGCCTCGGGCATGCCGTCAAATTTAAGGCCGAGGTCTTCTACAGTTACTTTCTTGCTCATATATATGAAGTATTGAAAATGTTAGATATACTTGTTGAGGTTCTCAAAGAAATCATCGCCGGATTTCTCGACAGTTCCGGGCGTGATGCCTTTCTGCGATGTATCACCGGCGGGCGCGGACTCTTCTTTGATTTCGGGCGCGGGGTTCATAAGCAGATTGGTGGCTGCATACACTTTACCCCAGCAGTGGGGGCAACGTGCGTATGAGGCGAAATCGGCCACGCTCTTCTCGGTGATCTCCTGCTTGGTGGATTTCACCGCGTCGATGATGGAAAGCACCTCTGCACGGATGGAAGGCTCCAGCGCGTGTATCTGCTCCGATACTATATCCTCGGCTATCCATCGGGTGTATTGGTTGGCATAACCCAACACTATCTGCTGGAATGTGGTCTGTTCGGCCTTGTCATAGTCGAACTGATAGCCACAATGGGGACAAACAACCATGTTGCTGCCCTCAAGTGCCTTGAAACAGGCATCAAGTTCTTGTTCGATGTTCATAAGTCGTTCGTCGCTATATCCTTTTTGCTTTAATGCCATCTTCAAAAGGTCCACAGCATCACGAACCTGCGAGGGTGTCGCACTCTTCAGCCCGACAAGATAAGTGTTGGGATTGGCTCCCATCCATGTTAGGGTTGAATACTCATACATCTTCCACTGAAGAACCTTGCGGCGGTCCTCTTTATCGCGCCGGATTGCTTTCACACCGATAGAGTGCTCCAGAGTTCTGCCAGCCTCGGCAAACAGTTTGTAGTCGGCGAGAATATCACGGCCGATCTGCTTTGAGAGGTTGAGCTGTCCGGTTACGATGAGGTTGTCTGACTTCTCCTCACCGAACAGGGGCACACCTAAGAGCTGTGTGCTGTCGTGGTTGAGGAACCAACGCATCCGGTCTATATCGTGGGTTATGGTCTCCACAAACGAGCCGGGCATTGAGATGTCGTGCTGTGCATCCTCAATGCCTATACCGTTCACCGCAACGGTGACGATACCTTTTTCATCCACGTCAGCCGTTTTGGTCTGATACGGGATTCTTTTCAATGTTTCGTTCATTGCTATCTTCTCCTGTTGAGGGTTTTGAATTATTTGATTTTATGATTGTATCTATCTTGGCGAGTTCTTCGGGAGTCATCTCAAACTTGACTTTGTTGTAGAGTTCTCCTTCCAATGCAGACTCATGCACCTGGGCGCGCCAGTCGTTGTAAGTGATAAGACCGTCGTTGAACTGACTACGGCAACGCTCATTTACGAGCTTCTTGACTTCCTCAGCATCTTTCAACCCGACCTGCAGACAGTCAACATCGTTGAAATTACAGGCGATGTAGTAACCTTCCTTATCAAGTCCGAGAAACAGGCTCAAATCCTCGCAGAACTGATTTGCCATCGGAATGATTGTGCCACAATAGGCACTCTTCTCCGCAACCGCCTGATTACTGAATGTAGAGTGGTCTTTTCTCGGTACAAGCACATCGGGAATGCCATACAGTCCGGCGATTGTGATAGCGTCAAGTAGAGTCTCCTCAAATGGCTGCAACTCGGAGATTGAGAGGTTGAGGCGTATAAACTCAATGGGGACATCGGTAACACCGATGGGCATCTTGTTGTCTCCGAATCCATATTTGCCGTTCAGCTCTTCGACAAGTTCTTTTTTCTCCTTGGGCTTCATTGCCTGGGTGCCGAGTTCCCCGCCATCCTTTTTGGCAACGATAAAGCCGAGTGCGCCACGTTTGACATAAATCACGTTTCGCGCCTCATACACGGCGATAAGGTTGCTGATCGCCCTATGCGCCGCTTTCAGTCGGCTCTCGGATTTGAGGAAGTCAGCACCGTTGCAGTTGAGGTATTGAGGCATCCCGTCTCGGTCGTGCCATACTTGGAATGTCGGAATCCGCATAAGAATCTCATCCGAGCGTGTCAGCTCATAGCCTCCGACAAGCTCATCAAGTTTCGCCATTCCGAAAAGTGGAATCTTCGTGCCGGCCGGCAATACTTTCATCCAATTGGAGGGTATGCACCAGAAGTTATCGCAATACTTCCACTTGGGCATATCTTTGAATGTGTCGGCCATAGCAGCACGCATAAAGGCGTTACCCGTGACGAGTTTGAAAACATGGTGCATATATACCAGCTCACGCCATCGCTGTATGCTGTTGGGTGCCTGCAATATCGCGTTGAGGCGGTCTGCTTTTTGTGAACGGCCATTGCAATAGATGATACTATCGTCTTTGTATGACCTTATCTCAAAATGCGCCCCGGCAATGCGTCTGGCGATGAAGTCTATCGGGAAGAACACCTCCGGAACGGTATGGAACAGCGTGAGGAAATTGCGGTCGGCGACATACGGCTGTGTTATCTCGGTCATAAGATGGACACGCCACGCTTCATCATCACGATTGTTCAGCTCCGGCTTTGTCTCTTCTGCCGGGGCCGCTTGTGCTGATTTTTCGGTGGCGAACCATCCATATATTTTGTTTAGTAACTGCATTGTCGCTCTTTTGGAGCAAAAATAAGTTACATTGTTTTCGGTTCAGCCAAAACGCAAAAAAACTGAAATTTAGACAGTATGCAAAACCGCTATTAAAGCACAATATTACAAGCACTTACAATATAATTCGGCTACAAACCCAACTTTAACACCGCCTGAATGAATCCACTTAACACGGCACTGCTCTCAATATTCTCGTTGGCATCTTTGTTGTAGTCGAGAAGATTTGTCATAAACTCGCCATACTCTACATTGTCGTTCATGCCGGACTCGTTGAATAGAATATTGCTCTTGGCATAATCGGAGGTTGCTGCTATGCGTCGTGGCAGGTCTGAGCTTTCGTGCACGACACGGACATCACCATCGATGCTGTCACGAAGGTCTCTTGCCATAAGATAGTATGACTTGGAACACTCCAGAATCACACGGCTGCTGTTGCATTCGGTCAATGCCGCTTTCATATTTTCGGTAGATGTGGTTTCAATGAATCTCACATCGGTTATGTGCCAGCGATCACCACACTTCTTTCCGTATGCGAGTACAAACCGCCCATTGATGTTCGGCATACAATAAACAAGGGTCTCGGTATATTTGCACTCGGTAGATGGATTGTAGAACCTGATAGCTCCGTCTTTGGCGTAGAGGTTACGCTTGCGGCGGTTGGAGAATGACAGGAATTGCTCCCGTAGCAAGTCAACAACAACATATCTCTTACAGTCGGAGAGGTGCCCGTGTTCCTCATAGGTCTGCCCGGTTGTCTTGTTTTTTATCTTGGTCTTTTGCATGGCGCCGTTGGCATCTTTCTGAACACTCATATAGTCCTCAATAGAGATTTTGCAATTCTCGCCAATCAATATCTCTATATCAGGCACAGCCTCATCATATATGGCATTGATAAACTCGCCTGACATCGGCACACTCGGATTCTTGGTGCCGACACAATCCACAATCTCAAATCCGGCTTTCTGCAACACTCCGATAAACAGGTCAAGGAATGAACGTTTCTCATCATCTATCGTGTTGGCGGCTCTTGTGGAGGCATCACCGTGGATATACACCTTTGAGGCGTTCAACTCCCTCAGTCTGTCTGCAACGAGTTTGGCGGCTTTGCGTGCCGAGTTGTTGGGACTCTCGGCGCATATCTCATCAAACTGCCGTATGCTGGTCGTGTCCTCAAAGTATGCCTGCCAGAACTGAACGGAGATATAGGGCATCACGTTACTGTCGATGCTCAGATGAATAGGCAATTCGGGATTGTAAGCGACATCGGCCGAGTGCTTGCCACGATTGAACGAGCCGAAGAACTCGGAACCTGAACGGATAACACCCCATTCGCCAAGTGCGTACACGTTGTAATAATCGGGATTATTTTCCCGGTCATACTCAAACGTGGCGATACACTGCTCATCATAGTAGCCATATGTGCCATCGGGGGAACCGATAACCCAAAAGTTATTGAGGTAGGTAGTCTGAATAACGATGGTATCGGGCGAGTGTTCTATCATCTCGCCGGTCCTCTTGTGCATAATCACACGAGGCTCATTCATCTTGATGGATTTGACTCTTGTCAGCTCCTCCGGCAGAACCTGACCGGCTAACTCTACGGTCATAGGCACATCGTGCCATTTCTGTTTGTCAAAAACTTTCTTCTTTATCCAGTGTGTTTCTTTGATGGGATTGAATGTGAAGATAATCTGCTGTCCCTCCATACCACGCAGACGCAAACGTATCTGCTTGTAATCTTCCTCCAGGAACTCAGACCACTCATCGAGGACTATGCGCTTGAAACTTGACAAACCTTTGATTTTCTCGGAGTCATCCACACCCTTGAACACGATACGCGCCTTGTTATCAATACAGGTTATTATCTTGTTGCCGTCATTGAACTTGAACAGGTCTGTTATGCCGAGTTGGTCGGCTGCTGTCTTGAAATCCTGATAGACGGTATCTCTGATAGAGGCTCCGACCTTACGCATTACAAGCATATTCGCGCCCTCCCACATTGTCAGTATAAGACCACACTGAGCCATGCTGTATGTCTTGCCGGATGATGAGCCTCCAAACAAGATGATGTTGCGGAGGCTCTTGTCCTGCATGAGCTTCAGCAGATGAAATCCGAGGGGGTTGAATAACTTGTAATTCAGAATCATTGTTTTTAGCGGTTTTTGGGCGTTTCGCTGACACTTTGCTACATTTGTCAGTATCTCGCTATTGGGGAAAGTTTACATTTTGCTACTTGCCGGGACTATATATGTTATATTGAGGTTTGCAGATTCAGTCTTGATCATCGTTGAATCCTATGCGGAGTTCACCATGCACATTGCCCGTATTCTTGACATTAACCTCTTTGGGAGCATCCCATCCATTCCATGAGCCTAACAGCCGGGCGGCTTCAACTCTGCCGTTCAGCTCATACTCAACAACGCCTTTGCTGTTCTTAATCTTCTTCAAGGCGTTGCGCATTCGCTTAGGCAACTGGCTCGGTGTTTTCATCTTGATTCTGCCGGTCTTGGCATCCACAATGTAGAGGTCATTCGGGTCTGCCGTCACTATGTCCATGAGAACCTGCTCGACCTTTTCACGCTCGATGCGAGTGCGGGCGGCTCGCTCTGCTCTTATCTCGTCTATCCTTTGGGCAACCTTTGGGTTGTCAAGCATTAGGCTCGCAGCGTTCCAAATGGAGTTCGGCTGCATATTCGAGGTGTCATACGCCATGCGGTACGCTTCAGAGGCGTTGCCGTCTGTATCGAGGTAGAACTGACAGAACTTCTCTTGCTTTTCGGTCAGTCGTCGCTCTTGCTGTTTGTATTGCTTTTTATCTTTCTTTGCCATTGTGATGATGATATGATGAGGTGTTAAGTTTCTTTACAAATGGTCTCAAGCTTGTAAAAGAAATTCGGGATTCTTTACACGTTGGGGCCATAGACTTGGACACAGACTTGGACAGATGTTTGTACAAGTCATTTGGCTTTAACCCGCCCCTAAAAAATTTTGTAGGAAACATACAGAAAATGCCGTTTGAGGCGCGATATAAGCCCGTGAAAGCCGTTTTTCCGTAGGAATGTGGTGGGGATTGGGTCAAATTCATAGCCGGGAGAGTGGATTTTAGCGGTTATTGATGCCGATGAGGTTGAGAACAAAATCACGATCATCAAGTAACGCCCGTGTCGCGGTCAACGTGGTGCCGGTGGTGATGATGTCATCATAGACAATCACCCGCCGCTCATTGAACGGGCGCAGCAGATGAAAGTCAGGGTCGAGGCGGTTGCGGTTGATACACTGAACGGCATCAGCGTAGAACGGAATGCCCAGTCTGATCGATATCCTCTCACATACCGTCGTGGCGAAGTGGAACCCGTCTGCATGACGGCGCCGGGGCGTGGTGATGATACACCAATCTTCCGTATTGTTGACAAGACGGAGAATGAGGTTGCACGCACTTTCGGCAAACTCCTCGGCTATGTCGGCCGACTGCTTTATCTCGCTGAATGGCGTTCCGCTCTTGGTCCGCTTGTACTGCGAGAAATATACCAGGGCGCCGAGCTGATGGAGTGCCGGGCGCGGAGTCAAATCACAAAGAGGGATATTCCCACCCTTCAGCCGTGGCCGAGAGGTAGGAACATCCCAATTATCCATGCGTGTTATCCTACTGCGTCTGCTCATTGTCGATGATGTTGAATATTCGCCTTATGCCGTCAGAAACAGGCGTATATTGCAAAAGTATTGTATAAATCGCCTGATTGACCGATTGCTCTTTGCGGTCAAAATCACGCTCTTGCGCAATCATTTCAATTTCAAGCGGTTTATATTGTTTCACCAATTCAGCGAGATGCAGTGTGGTGGTCTGCTCCGGGTTGGCGGCATTGATGAGCTGCTTGTTACAGCCATAGGCATAAATCAGGCTCTCAACAATGTCATCAATGTAGGTAAAGTGTCGCACGTTACGCCCCATGTTGTAGAGTTTCACCCGCTCCTGATTGAGCAAGTACCAAAGAAGAGTGCCTTGACGCGGTTGGGGACCGTACACGTTATGAAACCTTACACCCGTGGCTTTCGGATGATAGCAACGGGCATATTCCTCGTTGAAACGCTTGCTGATGCCGTAGAGTGATGTTGTGTTGCCGTCGGCTGCCGTCGATGATGAGGCATAGACCAACTTAACGCCATGCCGGGCGCAAGTGTCGCACACAATCTTGAACACCTCAATGTTGTCGTGGATTATGTCGGTCTTGTTCTCGTTAAAGACGGAAGTCTGGGCGGCGAGATGGTAAACACAATCAACGCCGGAGATGTCGGCACCGGTGAAAAAGTCACCGGCCTCTATCCCGTTGAGGCGGTCGATACTGCACACCTCAATACCTCGCTTTTTAAGCGCAACGGCGAGAGCCTTGCCAATAAAGCCCTCGCCGCCGGTGATAATTACTTTCATGTGTTATTTCTCGTTGAGTTTGTCTAACAGTTCCTCTGCCTCACGCCGGGCAAAGTCGGGATCCCAAGGGTCATAGAACCTCTTTACAGTTACCCACACGCCAAGCCATGTGCGGACCTGAACGTAATAGCCGGGGATGGTGTAGCCGTCCTCCAGCATCATTTTTACACGATACTTTCTCATTTTATAGGGTTTGGGTTAAGTGTTGTGAAATCGAGAAAATAAAAACACGACTGATACACGATACGCTTGCCGTAGATTTGCGCGGCGGCGTGTTCCAGCCGACAACCTTTGGAGTCGTGGAATCCGGAGCCGAATACCACGGCATCAATGTCATCGGCTAACATAGCCTCAATGTCTTTGCCCATGTAGTAGGCGTAAGGCTTTCCGTACTCAGGGCAAACGTCAAAGGGGGTGATACACTCGTGGCCATGCTCGGTCAGTTTTGCTTTGATGCACTCGGCTTGATACTTGGCATCGGGGAGCGGTCGCCCGCTGATCGGGATTGATATATACGCTTTCATAAATGGTGAATGATTGGTGATTACAATTCTAATTCCCCCGAAATCGAGGGAATAAAAAAAGCCCGACTGACTTTGTAGGTCAATCGGGCCGGGCGTCGGATTATGTAGATGAATGACGAAAAAAGGAACTACAAACTATCCGACAAATTTTGAATTTCGTATGCTATGGTATCGAGAGCATCTTTGAGCTTCTTGCGCTCCTCAATGGTGAACCCATCTCGCTTTCCGTTTACTATGTCATTGTTCAGCTTATGACACAGCCAGGACCGGGAACGCCCAAAGAAACGCTCTGCAATGTAAGATACTTTCAGCACCTTGGCAATATCTTCTCTTTTGAGGTCAACCACCAATTTATCGGGCGTAACCTCTCCATTTTTCAAACGTGCAAAGGTTTCATCGGCTAACCGCTGACCCTCTTCAGATTCGGCACGTTCAATAATTTCTTTTACTAAATCTTCTTCTGCCATAGCTATTTTTTTAAGGGAACCGCTCCCCCTTTTGGGGGAGGGTTCTTTGTTTCGGGGAGTCTCTTAGACTAAGGTCAGCTCTTTGACTACTGCTCTGATGTAGTCTCTGAGGATTCTCTTGTCGCTCTTGTCAGTCATCTTTCTGAACTTTATCAAGAGGGCGACTACCTCGATGATTCTTAATTTGAATTTTTCGTCATTCATTTTTGAATCGGTTTTTGGTGAAACATGTTAATTAACTCTCTGTCTTAATGACAATGCAAAGTTAATCAACTTTTGTTGAATATGCAAATTTTTGAGCACTTTTTTTCAAAAAAATCGCTATTCCTCCGGAATAAATTTCACGCTCTCACTCCAGCCGTCGGGCAGTCGGTCGGAACGTGGCCAGATTGCAGTGATCGAGTCAGGCGTTTCCTCAAACCTCACTCCCCACGCGCTTTTGGCGCGGTCTTTCATCGCTTTTACGAGGTTGTTGTATGTCTGGGGCGCATCATCCATCGGGACACTGCAGACGGCTACATCAACGCTCCCTTGACGGTGGATTATCTTTGCTCTTCCTCTCATTTCATTAGATTGTTACGCCCTCGACTTTCACGAGGTTCTCGACATTCCAAAAACGCTTGTTGATGGTGCCGGACTTCGTGATCATCCGAACGGTGAGCCATTTTGGGTTCCGTAGAGGCATCTGGATTATTTCACCAAAGGAGCCGGAATAGATGTTGCGGACAATATCGCCGACTTTAAAATTTGTTGCCATTGGAATCGTTGTTACTCTTGTTTATAAAACGGCCCGTGGTCGCGTCTCTCGGTGTGGAGGGATAAAGACCACGGGCAAAATTCTCTTTGCGTGTTGTGGAGGTTTTCTTGGCTCGACAGGCATAGTCCTGGGCGCGGTATTGTTCAGAGTGTTCCAACCCTAACCGCCGGGCCGTGCGCCTTACCCAATCGGGATTCTCACCAATCAGCACGGCAATAACATTATCTCCCATGTCGGAATAATTGAGTTTGAGGAACTGAACCTTTTTGGGGTCTCCCAATATGCTGTGCCGGCAAGTCTTCTTGCGCAGTGGCAGATTGAATTTATGTCGGGCATACTTCCGTATTGTCTCTTGGCTCAACCCAAAAGTTGCCGACATTACATCAAGGCTCTTGCCGTCTCTCCACATCCGGCAGAATCGTTCATGGTCGCTCTCCTTGAGTATCTTCTTCACGGGATTTGACGGTTACTGTCACTTCAATAGTTTTGCCCTGGGTCTCGATGGATGCCTTATACTCCATACTCTTGACATTTATCCTAAGATGAGTTATAAGGCGTTCTATCATCTCGGCTGCTCTATTCTCCTCACTTGTAACTGTGAGAGGTCTAAAGACAGGCTCTGACGCCATATATGGGAATTGTTCCATCTGGTCTAAATTGACTTTGCTTTTTGATTTTCCGAACATAGTTAGAATGGGGGGGTTGATTTCGCATATATGGGACATTGCTCCCGATAGGCACATTCCCCGGCTTTTGCCTGCTCGAATCGCTTGTACCATAGGTCTTCGTAGAACTCCGTACCCATTTCAGCCTCTTCGTTGAGGTATGATACGAGCTTCATGCAGAAGAATCCTCGATTGCTCTCCTTATCGTCATGCAGAGATACTATGCCGTTTCCGTTGTACTTTCCCATAATCTGCTAAAATGGTTTCCGTATTACTTTGTGTCCCGGCTTGAATTGGTACGCCTCTCCCTTTTGGAGATTGGGAGAGTAATAACCCTTTGCCGGATAGGTGCCGTTTTTAATGTGGCTATCCTGAGCTTTTTTGGAGGTGTGCGCCTGGCACTCTTTCATAAACTGCTCGGTCTTTTGCAATCCGAGTCTGCGCGCCTGCCGGACAACAGAGCGGAGACTTATGCCGAGGATGAGTGCGCATATCTCATTCGACATATGGGGCCAGTGTATCTTCATCCACAACTCTTGTTGAGGTGTGAGGTGAATTTTGCACGGCTGATCCTTTTTCAAACCCATCTTGTTGCACTTCTGATAAATTGCCCGATAGGTGGTGCCGAAACGAACTGCGAGAGCCTCGGCGGTCATTTTGCCGTACAGCTCTCGCAGTTCATTCTCTTCTTCCGGAGTCCAACGCTTCATGTTATAAATCCTCCAATTGCTTATCCAAGTCGCTTAGCTCTTTTTTCAGAACCTCCAAGACCTTTGCGTTGGCATCTGCCTGTATTTTCTGAAGCAATTCAGGGTCTATCACGTTCTGGAACTCCTCAACGATATGGAACACGTTCCTGCCTCTTTCTAAGCGTGCTATTGCGCCACGAATATGTCCCGCCTCAAAATCTATTGATTTCGCCTTTTCAAATATTTTTCTATCCATAGTGGACCTTTCTTTATGAGTATTGAATTAGTGTGCCAAAGGCATAACTAACACATCTATGCCGTCGGCGATATGAAACAGAATCTGCTCTCTATCGCCTCTTGTAATCTCAGTGGTATCAACACCGAGGGTTGACATCACACGATATATAAGCAACATGTAGTGGGCATTGATTGTAGCACCGATAACCTGGCATTTCTTATTGTACCCGTTGGGGAGGAGTCCGACACCATCACAACACGGACACTCAGCCCACATTGTGTGCCGATCCCCGTCGGAGTCCGTAAACTCCCATTCTACATCGCCCTCTTCATCGCAATACGGGCAGTCAACGGAGTCGGTGTCATAATCCATCTGCAGGCGGACAAACTCGCCTCTGAGAGTCTGCACCGAGATTGTCGAGATGGGATTGTGTTCCGGCATAACGCTGGCTACATCGGGAGTGTGTTTGTCGGTTGTGTAGTCATCGGTGATGAACTTCTTTGCAACACGGATAAGGATATGAGTGTCGGTGGCGCACACATATCCATTCTGCTCAAATGGTTGCATCAACACGGGGCGCATTCCCTCATCGTCTGCCACAAAGGAAGTGAGGAGTCTGCGCCACTCCATAGCGTTTAATTCTTTCATTTCGTATGGTTTATTTGATTAGTTCGGGGGTATCGTGAATGTTGCCAAGTACCTCAAACTGCCAATGAACACAGAGTCCAACAGGATCACCAAATCTTGGCGGTTGAGTGCAGAACGAGCATGAGGCGGAGTGGAAGATTACAGGAGCATCTACTAACTCATCTTCTATGTCGTCATAGTATCTCACTATGTCGCCCTCATAGATTTCTTTCCCGTTCTTATCAAGCAGTCCGGAAAATTGACCTACTGTGTCGGGGGCAACAACTGCTATCTCATCTCTGAAGATTTCAACAGCAATTATATTGTGTTCTGAAATTGCAAGCGGCTCGGTGCCGCTATCATTGGGGAAGTATATCAAACAACTTCCGGCAACATGGAGCAGTTCACCTGCTACCCAATTGCCATTGTCGATACGCTTGCCACGAAATTTAATTGTTCTCATTGTCATGGTCTCTCGTTGATTAGTCCAATCACCCATGATGCCGAGTGATCGACAAGTATGTCAAACTTCTCGCCTGATAGTTGTATGAGGCATTTCTCGCCTTTGGGGGTAATTGTTACGATATGGTCTACATTGATGAGAATGTACTCATCCTCTTTGTCGCACTCAAAACGGAATACTTCCGGATTCTCTGCTCGTTTTACTTCGATGAATTTATCCATTGACATCTTCGTTTGTGGGACACTGGGCTTTGCCGTGTTCGAGTCCAAGTTCATACGCTGTTTTGAAAGCGGATGTCAACGCCCGATAATGGGCTAACGACATTTCGCCGCACTTCTCCAGGAAGAAGATTCTGCTCTTTTCAAGAGCCTCGGTATATTCTTTATCTTGTTTTTCCATTTTCTATTTCTTTGGGGTCAATCAGTGGGCATGTACCAGTTTTCTCATCATACTGCGGCGCAACCCAAATCAGGGTATCTTCTACCGGTTCTGACCACGGTATGTATCGCTTGCAGTTCTTGCAGATGGCCGGAGCCTTCTCCTTAAAGAAGTTGACTCCGACACAATAGGCATAGTCTCTATTCATTCGCTTTGACTATTTTTGAGTTCCTTAATCAGTGCATCAGCGCAGGCGACTGCATACTTGGCGGCATCCTCGCTAAATGGCTCATTTGATGCCTCTGCTCCCATCACCTCTTTTGCTATCTCATAGCGGCGCTGCTCCCAATCAATCTGATTGGCATCCTTGGTCTTGCGGTTGATAGACTGTATCGCGTCCATCGTGCGTTGTTCTATTACTGTCATATTTGTGGCTTATTAGTTTGACTTGTGATTAGTACCAGGAAAGGACTACGAAATCATTACGCTGGTCGCTCAATGCAATCCATTTGGCGATAATGGCAATGACTTGATCGGCACTTTCATCTATGTCGTAGAGTTTTGCCCATTTCTCAAAATCCTCTTTATCCGAGGCGATTTTGGCGATGAGGTCTCCGAGTTCGGTGCGTGGCACTTCAAGCCGTTCCGAACATTCTACATCCTCACCCTCCCATACAAGGCAGGGGCAATTATCGGCAAGCATTCGATTGATGGCCTCTGACTTTCCATTGAAGTTATCAAACATATGATGCTTTATCTGATAGACTTCGGCTACATGGATTCTGTATCCCATATTTTTACGGTTTATTGGTTTGACTTTGTTATCTCTTTGATGAAGTCGAGAGTCCGGCGGTTGATATATCCCTGCCAGCATCCCATTGACTTTGCCCAGTGGAATCCGTTTCGTTTCAACTGTATTCGTGTATCGACATCCGGAACACCGGGGAAATAGACTCTCACTCTATTCTCGGAATAGCACTCCTCGATGGTGATGTCTCCAATAGTGTACTCATTATCTTCTTTTGATGCCAGATTCTCAGCCTTTGCAAGCTGCTTTTTGGCGGCATTAATTTTGGCATTGTTGTTGGTGAGAGTGTAGCCGGGGAATATAAGGTTCACCCGGACTATTCTCGTTGCTTTGGCCTCAGAAACACCAAGAGCAACTATCGCATCAATCTTCTCGGTATGCGTCAATTTGGAGTTTCGCAGAATCTTGTTTGACTCTTTCATCTGCTCCTGAAGGGTGGTGAGCTTGGCAATCTTCTCTTTCAGCCGCTCTATCGCATCATCATCGCCGAGGTAGATATTATCGTTATTCTCAACCGCCTCGGCTTTTTGGCGGTAGTAGGCGGCTTTCTCGGACTCGTGAACACTCCGCATCATTGCCCCATGTGAACGCTCCAGGGCCCGGCGGTGGGCTTTCTCAGAGTGATGGCCGACGAGGATAGGCTGACCGAGGGGAATGTTCTCAACGGCGGCGCTGCTGGCATTAAAAGCGGCGGTGGCTCTCTTATCGGCATTCTCGGCGATTTGGCGGTAACGCTCCGCCCGGGCCTCTTGTCTCTCTTTCCGTGTCATCGGTCTTTGAATTGGAGGATTACCCATGCGTTTTCATAAATCTCGATGTCGTTGATAGCGCAGAGGGTTCGCTTTCCACGACCCTTATTGACTGCATACCTCACTTCTTTGTCCTGAGGCAGTTTCTGCAACTTGGCTATAAGTTCTTTTACATTCATAGCTGGTGGTTTTATTGGTTTGACTTATGCAATATCTTTCAGCTCTTCATCAAGAGCAATCCAGAGTTTATTTACATCCTCTTCGCTGAACTCTGACTCATCACCTGTTTCTTCATCGTAGTGGGAGGCGAGGATTTCCGTTACATTTCCCCAAGCTCTTATGAGGTCGTAGCAGGGAGGAGTCCAATAATCGCCGGGGTCATTGTCCCATTCTCCACAGCACTCATAGGTTATCTCTATGAGCCAGCCATCTTCCTCATAGCAGAGGTAGTTGGTGGCAGGTTCGTCGCATCGTCCCCATCCATCCTCGTCTTGTTCAATGTAGGAGTCTCCGATTTCGTGGTCATTGTTGCGGAGGAGGTCCACGAGGGTAGGAATAAGAGCGTTGAGGTCAGCGATTGTTTTCATTATTATGTTGGCTTTATTGGTTTGACTTTTAGTTTGTTATACTGTAAAGTTAACCATAAAAGGCGGATGTTGCAATCAGATTGAACACCATTTTTACACCTTAACATTTACTGACATTTTCCTCTCCGATGATTGCATCTGCCAGGAATGAGGCGCGGTTGGATAGAACACCGATGTTAGCATCAACTATCGGGTCCGGCTCTAACTTGAAACCCCAAGTCTCTTCAAACTCTATGCACATTGCAACTATGAGTTTCAGCATATCATCCTGCTTGCGACTGACAGGAGCCTTGACTTTATCGGCAATCACTTTATCCATCTTGCGGTCATAGTCCTCGGCATAATCAATCAGCTTGTGGATGATCGCAACGAGAGTGGCACCGTCGCGGTCTCTATCTTTCGGAATCTGCCGGTTGACTACATTCCCGATACTGCACCACATCTTGAAGCGGTCAACACTTACATAGTCAAAGTATCGCTCAACATAGTTTGTGTATGCCTGAAATGCGTTGCCGTAGGATTTCGCAAGACGGGCGGTGTGCTCTTCGATACAGAGTTTGATGAGGCGGTTGTGCTTTTTGAACTCGCTGATGCGATTGTCCCGGCAATGATTCACGAACTGGGTCGCATAATCAAGGGCGAGGGCTACAAGCATCTGAGGGATGAAATTCATCTTAACGGCAAGCGACACGCCGAACATTTCGTTAGCCTCTTCAGGGGTAATGGCTTTGGGCGTCTTGGGTGTTCTGGGCGGGATTTTTATGCCGAAATCCAATGCCGGGCGGATGGGCACCGCGTTCGGCGCAATGCCCATCTTTGCCAACATCTCTTTGTCTAATGGTGGTAGATTCATGTCGATTAAAATTAAAGCGGCTCAGACTTCTGGTCCGAACCGCTGAATAGATTGTTTGGTTGAGGTGGCACAAGGTCATCGAACAGACCAGGCACTCGAGGCTGTAACGCCTCATACTCTTCTCGGAAGAACTCATCTTTGGTTCTGCCGTACTTCTTACCCTTTCGGGTGTGCACATCGAATGTGTAGGGCGGTATGGGGATAGGGTAATGCCTTACATCATCTATCCACCGCTCAACATCCACATCGTTGCGGTCATAGACAAGATTTTGCAGATGATCCGCATCGCGGCTCTTGCGGCACTCGCACAGGAGCAATACCGCTTTGCTTACGAAGATTCTGCCTTTCGGCTCAGTCTTGTTTTTGTTGACTAACTCGTGCCCCTGCCAAAGAGCCTCAATCTCTTTCGTGATGAGTCCGTAACAATCCTCTGCCGAAATGGTAAAGAGACGTTTCCAGACATAATCACGATAATTGCTATGCCATAACTCCAGAGCAAAGAAGCCTGCTACTCTGGCATCGGCTCGTCGGATTGCTTTCTGCATGGCTGAACTGACCTCAAAGAAGTCATAGCCGTTTATTGTTCGTATTATCATAACTTGCTGTTATTTGGTTGTTTACTACTGTAAATTTAGCCAAAAATGACGATATATGCAATCAGATTGAACGCCATTTTTAGCGGATAATCAGCAGGTTAGAATTTGAACTTGCAGGAGATATTGTACTCCACGAGCTGCTTTGTCTTGTCTTTGCCGTTGTTGGTTGCGCCCTTGATGTTGATACTGTCGCCAAAATGCTTTTTGATGAACAGAATCGAGCGGCGTTCCTCTTCTTGATTTCGGAACGCTGCCAGCCCTCCGGCATTTACAAAAGTGCCTTTCTGGGCGAAATTGTAGCGGAGGTCGGTAAGAATCCGGCGCTCTTTGAACTTCATGTAGCACGAAATCCAAAAATCTTCTTTGAGCCGGATTTCTTCATTCCACCAGACATTCTTGTTGTACCTCACACCATAGGCGCAACCGGTAATCATCTTCGAGAGGGAGTAATACCCCCACTCGTTATACATCACCGGCGATATGGCAGAGGTGAACCCGAACAAATGAACATCGAGCAGACACGCCAACTCATACAAGGATTCTATTATGTGGGTTATCTGGTCAGGGTCTCGGATTACTCCAGTCTCACCCTTTTCGCAAAAGAGGGTTTTGACAACGTGAACATCGTCATCGAGCATCATTAGTTCGCCAAAATGCCGGGCCATCCAATTGCGCTTGGGGATAAGACCTATGACATCATCGGGATGCGTCACTATCTCACATTCCGGATTGTATTGGCGGTAGAGGTCTGCCTGGCTTTCAGCTACGCAGATGATGGGATTGTTAACGAGTTTCTTGGCGAAAACCCTATCGTGTCGCTTGTGCGAGGGGATTACGATTTTGAGATTGCTCATTTTCTCTCGCCCTCCAATGCGATACGAACATCTTTAACGTCGATAACATTGCTCTTGCTCACCTTGCCAGTCTTGTAGGACCGCATACGCTGCATTCCAAGACGTTCACGGAGCCAGTTGCTGTCTACCTCGTTGCCGGACTGAATGATAAACAACTCGTGTTTCTCATCGTATTTGGGAACCAGCGGATAAATTGCGGTTTCATCTGTGATCGAGTCAAACCGCTCCTTGAACTCGTCGGTTTTCTTTTCCGGGACAAACTCAACGCCCCAATCCTGCAACTCTGATTTGTCCCACTCGTTGATCATCACGTCGACATCATTCTCGCCGAAGCTCACATTGTCCTTTGTGGCATATTCGCGCAACTTCTTCACATCGGTTTCAGGGTTGAGAATCTTGCAGGGAAGCTCTTTGTAGCCGAGTTCCTTGCAAGCACGCAAACGCAGATTGCCACAAACGACTATGTACCGCCCCTCCGGGTATGGATAGACGATTAGTTCACGGAGTTCAAGCATTTCGGGAGACTCCTCAATGCTCCTTTTCATCGCCTCATAGCGATAGTCCCGAAAGAACCGGGGATTCTTCGGGAGTCCTTGAAGTTGCCCCTTGTTGAAATCCAAGAGGCCGATTGCTAAAATTGTATTTTCGGTCATTGCTATTTAACATCATCAATTTACATCATCTGAATAGCCATTAACGAAACCTACTCATTTTGCCGGGCGTGTCGCTCTATGGTGTCCTTGAGCAACTGTTCGATGTTCTTGCAACCAATGCGCTGAAGATAGGTCATAGTGGAAATCATAACCTCTGCCGCCGCCTCTTCCTTTTCGCTCCACGGGCCCGGATTGTCGCTTTGGAAATTTGACGCATCAAGTAATTCACGCCAATGCCGGGATATGTCGTAAAGCAATGGGCGAGCCGATGAGTTGGAGGTTATATTACCACTGGCGATTGCTATCTCTTCGCATCGGATAGCACTTTTGTTCAGCGTTATTGCCATTGGTAAAGAATTGGGTTAAGTGAATGACTGGTGTTATCTCTTTCACGATTGCCGGGAGGTGGTCTGATTATTGCCATCATAGCTGATGAGGTTAGTTACGTTTGCATTTACGATAGCGATATGTGAATACCGCTACATAGAGAATTGTGATCGCCACGATTATTGCGGCTACAATCCAGAGTGGTGATGTTACCCACCACCAAGACCAGGAAATGACTCCGGCGAGGCGTAGGGTAAGGAATACCACAAAGACTACGACCGGCAGGCTCAAGCCCGAGGCGGTCTGGGCATCTTTTCTTTTCATGTTACTTTTTATCTTGGAGTTCAAAAGGTAGCGGTTCATCGTCTTCCTCCGGCTGCTCATCGAGGAAGTCAAAGAGTGAGGGTGTTTCTTTTTTAGTGGATGCTTGGGCGCAATATTGTGCGCCGTCGAGGAAGTACACCGGCGAGAGTTCTATGCCCCATCCCTTGCGGCCTTTGAGCAGCGCACAATAGGGAACAGTCATCAGACCTCCGAATGGGTCGAGAACAATATCACCGGGATTGCTCATCTGGTCTATGACACGATTCACTATGTCAAATTGCAGAGGGCAAAGGTGCTGCTCTTTACCTTTCACTGACTGAATGGTGTTGAGGGTTCTCATTCTTGCGATGTCTGACCACACGTTGTCGGTCCAGCTGCCGGGCTGGAGCAACATAAATCCCGTCGGGAGTTTCCCATGCAGTTCCAGCTCTTCAGCGATCTTCACTACATAGTCATAATCCCATACCTCGTTGAGAGAATATTTCTTAAAAAAGCGGTAGATAGATTTGTGGTCCATCTTCGCTATCTCTTCGGGTGTCATCAGCCTGTCGCCTGATGAACGAGTGTAGCCATGTGCATCCATCTGCCAACGGGCGCGGCTGTATCCGTCGGGGTTATCCCATGTGCGCGTTTGCTCATTCCACCACTTTTTGTCTTTGACAACAGGAATGTCGGCGTAGGCATTGGTGCGATCGGTGGCAGGCTTGCGGAAGATGAGAAGATACTCCGGCATCCCGACTCCCATCTTCGTGCCGTCCTTGCACTGTTCGGTCCAGCCGAGGCGGTAGGTCTGATTGTTTTCCCGGACCACATCTGTTACAATGGTCTTCATACCCATGTAGGCAAAGCCGTGTTTGGTGTAATGCCTGATACAGTCGCAGTGGAACGGATAGACCGTCTGGCATCCCATGCCGCTCAGTCCCATCGGCACTATGCGGTCTTTTACATGAATGATAGCCATACGCCCGGGCTGGAGCACTCGGAAGAGGTTCGGGGTGAGGTAGTCCATCTGCTTGAAAAACTCCTCGTTGCTCTCCGAGTGGCCGAAGTCGGCATAATTGGGAGAGTATTCGTATTGAGTTGCAAACGGAATGGATGTTACGATGAGACCCACGGAATTGTCCGGGTAGAGGTCGGTGTTCTGCAATTCCAGAACATTGTCATTGTTGGCTATGCGGTAGCCGTCGCCGGACACCTCTACACGCTCAACACCCATCTTGCGGGCGAGGTGTGCCGACATTTCTTTGTGAGATAGTCCGTATTTCCTAATTATTTCGGTCATGTTTTGAATGAGTTTATTGTGGTTCTGCCACTTTGTTTCAAGAGCCTTGCGCACGCCACGCTCGGCCTCGGTATAGATGAGGTCAACACGGACTTTCTTAGTCTGAAGGAATCGTTGCAGGCGGTGGATCGACTGGATAAAGTCATTGAACTTATAGCCGATACCGAGATATATTGCCCATGAGCAATAGCGTTGAAAGTTACAGCCGGAACCGGCGATAACAGGTTTGGCCGCCAACTCCTGAACGCGCCCATAGGAGAAGTCGAGTATGTTCTTCTCTCTCTTCTCGTAGTCTTGGGAGCCGTAGATGGATTTGATAGAGGGTATGGCTTTCTCTATGGCGTGGCGTTCTGCTTCAAGGTCGTGCCAGATGATGCGGTGAGCGTCGGGATCTTCTGCTCTCAACTCCATCATCTTCTCAATGCGCGCCGGAAGACTCTCCCGCTTTTCCTTTGCTGACTGTTGCAATCCCATCGCCTCAGTAGCGAATAATACAGGATTGCCGAATTTGTCAACACTCGGCTTAGAATAGTCCGTCGGTATCTCGTGCCAACGCAGGTCAAGGTCTGGGAGGATGTAACCCTCATCGTCGGCAGTGTCACCGGTGATGTCTGACGGTTTGCTGACAAATAACGCCCATGAGGATATCCATAGCCAAAACTCCTCTTCCTTGTGTGGGTGGAGGGTAAGGTTGTCGGCGTGCGTGGAATCTCGCTTAAAGAACCTTGTTTTTGCTTGCGACACATCCATGATGCCCAGGAAGTCGGCATAAGCCAACAACTCTATATAGTCGTTTGGTGAGGGAGTGGCCGTGGCGACATAGCGGAATTTGATACGCTCTGCCTGACGGCGCACCTGCATTGGTCCTCCATCGCCGGTGAACAGCCTCATAAATTCACGGAAAGTCTTGGAGCCGCCGAGACCACGCAGGACTGAAGCCTCGTCAAGACTGGCGACAACAAATAATTCCGGGTCCAACTTGCCGTCTCGGATGCTCTCGTAGTTAGTGAGGTAGATGCCGTCACCATCCATCTCTTCGGCGCGTCTGATAAACTTGGGGGGGCGCTCCCAGCCGAGTATGTTTTTGGAATCCTCGACGAACTCCTGACGGACTGAGAGAGGGCAAACAATCAAGCCGCTCCCGTGGCCGATCTTGGCGAGAGTGAGCCGGACCGCCTCCAACTGTGTTACTGTTTTATGCAGACCGAAAGACGCGAAACAGGCACGCTTGCCCCCCTCAACGAGCCATTTTACCATCAGCTTGTTGTGAGGTTTCAACTTGGGGTTGATTTCATCCATGCTGACGGTAAAGCCGAAGTCCTCCGATATTTTTATCTTGGATTTAAGAAACTCTTGATATTCCATAGTAAAGCAAGCGGCACCACTCGTTTTATTGAGTAGTGCCGCGTTTGGGTTGATGATGTGATTTAAGGGATATTCTTATTTCCCTTTGTTGCTCTTCTTTTTCGGATCTTCAAGTTGCTCACAGATTGCAACGCGCTTGCCCGCTCTTATGAGTTTAGGCAAATAAGTGTCAAGAGCACTATGACTGAACCCACACTGGTTGATAGTTGGTTCAGCGTGCCAGGGGGCTTGATTAAGTCCAAGTATGGGAGCCGCAATCTCTGCATCCTCGTTGAAGATTTGATAGTAGTCTCCCATGCGGAAAATGAGAATTGCGTCGGAGTGCTTGGCTTTCATTGCCTTGAACTGTTTTTTAATAGTCTTGGCATCGGGATTGAGAGAGGCAACTTTCTTGGTTACAACGAGTGGTTTGCCATCAAGACCATAGCCGAGGTCTCTTAGTTTTTTCTCTGCTTTGGCTTTGCTCTTATTGAACTTGGTCTGAGCTTTGTCTCTTTTCTCTTTGTATAATTCCGGACAGTTCTTCTCACCGAGTTCATCAAGCATAGACTCAGCAGAGCGAAGATTGGCATGTACCCCATCTATCTGCTGAAACATCCACACCCTCATCATCAATGCCCATTTCTCCGGGTGTTCTTTGACAAAGGTGCGCAAGTTGATTGGGTCAGTCGATTGGCTTGTCATCATACCGACCTTTTCGGCAAGCGTGAAATTGTTGTTGAACATACAGGTGAGGAGCATCACACGCTCGTCCTCTGAAAGCGGTTCATCAGATGGGGAGCACTCTTTGAGAGCCTCGGCTCCGGCTACCGCTAAACTACTTTTTAACCCACGCTCCTCGTTTTTGATAGAGTTGAGGATTTCGGTTACTTGGTAGGGCGTTCCATCTTTACCAACATTGGTACCGGTGTCTCCTTTTTTTACATACCATCGCTCATGCTGGAGGTTGGGAGACCGCCAATCCATGAGGTTGAAACAACGATAAGCCTGACCAGTTTTGAGGAAGTCTTGGGTTCTCTCGTCATCAAGGTCATAGAAGCAACGGCTTTGGAATACTTTGCCGGGATCAACAACTTCATAGCCACGTTCAGCGATTTTCTCTTTGAGCAGGGTGATTAGTTGTCTGATGTCAGAGTTATCACTGACATAATTCTCTCTTATACAGAGAACGGTTTTGCCAAATTCAAGCGGCTCACCAGCTTTCACGAGATTGTCGCCGATGAGGTCAATCTCTCGGAGCATATAAGCCAATGTCTTTGCTTGGAATTGGGTCCGGTCAGTGCATCGCCCGGCATCCTGACTTTTCATTTCCCAAAACAGACAACCGTGATTGGAGGTGTTGTATTGACACTCGGAACATTTACGACCACAACCTCCTTCAAAATCCTCGTCAGCCTGATTGTCGCTCTTATACCATAGCGACTGCTCTATTGTCATGAACAGGTCATTGACAAAGTTCTGGGCGTTTGACTTTGAATAGCCTTGATAGTGATTGGAGTAAACTGAATAAAATCTCCGTTGGTTCTCATCGTCGAGTTTGGCGATGAGCATTGCCGCCGAAATGCTCATCTTGTCATCTTTGACGGCAAGCATGAGTTCCGGAATGAGGTTGTTGAGTTTTACGCGATCCTGAACAAATCGGATGGATTTGCCAAAGCGGACAGCAACCTCTTCAGCGGTTTTACCCTTTTGAATGAGTTGGTCAAAAGCGAAAGCCTCTTCAATGGGGTCAACATCTTTGCGCTGAAGATTCTCGGTGATCATCGCTTCAAATGCCTCGTCATCGTCCATCTCTCGCACAATGGCGGAAATTTCAGAGAAGTTGTTGATGGGCTCACCATTGGAATCAGTGAGATTCCTTTCACTCCATCTGTCGTAGAGTTTGCTGAAAGCACGGAAACGACGCTCTCCGCAAATGATTTCATACTCGGGGTGGAAGTCGGCATTGCCATCTACTACGGCAAACTTTGTCTTGTCTGCAATGGGCCTGACGGTGATAGGCTGGAGTAAACCCTGCTTCTCGATGTTGTCAGCCAACTCTTGCAGCTCATCCTCGTCAAATGTTTTGCGAGGGTTCATCGGTGATGGAGACACCAATGAAAGTGGAATTTGTCTTATTTCCATAGTTGGGTTTATTGGTTTGACTTTTAATTAATTATACTGTAAAGATAGCCATTAATTACGAGATATGAAAATATATTGTTCACCATTTTTACACCATTTTTGCGGCATTATACCAAAGAATCCGCGCCGGGCGCACTCTTCAAATATCTCCTTGTCTTCCGGCTTTACCTCGACAGGGCTCCAGCCGTTAAGCGTGGTGTAACTCGGCATATTGAACCGCTTGCGGATGGCGGCAATAGCATCCTCGTCTTTTGTGGTCCACCTAATTACTATTTTTTCGGGTTCGGTATGAGTCATTAGTGAAAATGATTGAGGTTAGCATTTCCCGGAACCGGTCAATGATGCGATCGCCATATTTCTCTTTGAGAGCGTCAACCTCAAGGTTGGTTGTGATGATGGTCATTCGTTGAGCAGCATAACGCTCACTGATGATGTCAATGATGGGAGTGTGAATCATCCCATAGACCATCACCTCTTTCGGCTCTTCTCCAAGGTCGTCTATTATCATCATCGGCTCAGTAAACAGTCTGCCATATTCATCGTACTGCTCCTTGAACTTCTCGCTTGCGGCACATAGCCGGCAGATGTTTTTTGCCGTGTAAAGCAACATCCTCTTGCGCTTGGAGTAACCTTCCTCACGTTCCGTGAGATAACCGATAAGCCAGGCGATAGCCTTTGCAAGAGTTGTTTTGCCGTTACCACACAATCCGCACAACAATAGACCTGGAGTGGATTCCGGATTGACGAGCCATTGGGCGGCGGTGAGGATATGGGCGCGAGTGTCTTCATCACATTTGAAAACCCCTCCGCGATATTCAACCTCCGCTTTCATGGCGGACATGATAGCGTTAGCGCAGTCTCTTTCGGGAATTTCAAGACTAAAGCGTTCCCTTGAAACCTTTTCGGCTTGTAGCAGTCGGCTCAGTCCCTCGACGTCCCGAAAATTTATCTCCTTGCTCACTTTCATTTGGTGTTATCCTTTCTTTTTGTCGTTTCTCATCATCAAGAATCCAAGAGTTCGCCCGACTGTCCCAATGGATGATCCGGCGGTTGTACTTGTCTCTCCAGTCAACTGCATTGAAATTGTCGTAGAAGCGTCGGGCGGACTCTTCCCAATTCTCCAGCCTCTTGTCGGCATCTCGGCTGAGGAAATATTGCAGAACCTCTTCGAGTGTCGGCGGCGGTGGTGGAGGGTCTTTTGATGCCTTAGGCTTTTTCCGGGCCGCTCGTTTCTCTTCCTCCGCAAACAATGAGATTTCCGTTTGGATTGGCGCCGCGCCATCTCCGTTAGGAGATTTATTTGTTTTAGTTTTAGTTTTATTATATGCGGGCGTGTTAACGGGCGTGTTTGCGGTAGTGTTTACGGTATCGTTAACGGGCGTGTTTGCGGTAGTTTTAGCGGTATTTTTTACCTCCAAAAAATTCCCCCAAGGAAAAACCCATCCATTTTCAGTCTTTTCCGGGAAACAATACATCGGTGCGCTCTCCCTCTTTTTCCCTTTCTTGAACTCTATTAAGCCGCGCCCGCCGAGCTTGTCTCTGATAGCACGAAAGGTCTTTTCATTCATCGCCATCAGCGCGACTGCCCGTGAGTTGGAGAGGGAGAACGGATTTTGCCATCCTAACTTGTTGCATATATCCAGCAATCTGAAATATACGCAAGCCTCCGAGGGAAGAAAATCCTTCATCTCGACCTCCTGCCAAAAGCGGTTAATTAATTCAATATAGTTCATCGATAAAGTGGATACTTATTGAGAGCTTCAGTAATATACTTTTGAGAGTTGATTTGAAGATAGGAGCAAACAACCTGTATAAACTCAATGAGTCCGTGGCACACTACATAGGTGCTGCCATATTGCTCAACGAGAGCCTGCCACTCCTTTTGAGCGGTAGACTGTGTCCCGGCACTACTACCTTTTTTCTTTGGAACTTTCATCTCAATACAAAGGCTCGATTTCCCGCCTGACGGATAAAGCAGGATAATGTCGGCAACACCTTTGACTTGTCCCTCATATACCATCTGTGCGCCGGCACGGGCGCCGCGCCATCCGCCGTTAGGTACGGCAAAGAGAAGATTGCCGACATGAGGAAAAGTCTGCCGGAACCAATTCACACAAATATGCTGTATCTTGGATTCCGAGTAACCTTGCTCAGTTTTTGTTATTTCTTGTTCTGTCATCGTTAGGGTGGTCTGTGTGCTTGTCGCACTCGTTCATAAGCCGTATTATTGTCTTGCATCTTTCCAGATTAGAGTCTTGTTTGTCAAATGTCGCTATGCTCTCCCAGTCGGGCCCGAAGAGCACCCCATCAGTAACCCAATGTAGAATATGAACCTTGCCATTCTTTTCAAGTAGTTTATATCTCTTTTTCATATTCTGTCTTGGAACAGGTTCATGGTGATGTTGAGCATATCCTCCTCGATTTGGGTAGTGGTACCCGTAACCTCGTTGGCTATGTCTTTCTTAGTCTGAATGACATTATACATATAGCGGTCGATGGTCTTATCTCCGAGGAAGTAGTAGCAGTTGACTGCGTTCTTTTGTCCGTTGCGATGGGCGCGATCCTCTGCTTGCTCGCAATCCGAATAGGTCCAGGGGAACTCGATAAATCCGACACGGCTTGCAGCCGTCAGTGTCAGTCCCGTACCGCCGGACTTGTAGTTGAGGATTATGAGCTTGCATTCAGGGTCGTTCTGGAACCGGTCAACGGCATTCTGCTTTGCTTTGATGTCATCGGAACCCGTAACTGTTACGGCATCGGGAAACTCTTTTTTCAGAGCCTCGACAACCTCTTTTAGATATGCAAACATGATGAGTTTTTCCCCTCCGTCTATGACATCATGGATAAACTCGGAGACGGCTTTGATTTTACCTCTTGCCGCAATCTGTTTGAGGATGCCCATCTTTACCATCACCTGACCTCTCATGGCGCGTGCCACTCTGTCATCACTCGCATTCTTATACTGACGGAGATATTTGATAACATCATTCTCGGCATCGTCATACTCTTTGCGGTTGGTGATGTCGCAGGTGATGTACTGACGCATCTTGTCGGGGAGTTGGGTCAACACCTTTGCTTTCTCTCTGCGAAAGAAACAGCACATCCATAGGCGGTAATTCAGCTCTCGGAGATTGGAGGATTGTTTGGGACCGTCGCAGAAACGGCCGACAAACTGCTTATAGCCTCCGAAGTCATCAAGCCTGCCGAGGATTTTGAGCTGCTGGATAAGGTCGGTGTTGTTATTGACAACAGGCGTACCCGTTAGGGCGAATATCCATTTTTTACCCTTGCAGATACCCTCGACATACTTTGACTGTTGCGTCTTGCTTGACTTGCATTTGTGGCTCTCGTCAATGATGATTGACTTGAACAGATTGATGCGATCATCAAACACGATGGAGCGGAGGGTCATTCGGGCGTGGTCTTTGACATCAACAACAAAGAACTTTTTAAGGCTCTCATAGTTGGTGATGAACACCGGAGCATAGGGGTCTCCGTCACCTCGCCTCAACTCATAAAGTCTCTCCCAACTGTCGCGGTTCTTGTCATCGAGGATAACGGCATTGATTCCGGCAAACTTCTTGAACTCTCGTTGCCAATTGACTTTGAGAGCCGCAGGACATATAACCAGGACCGGGAATGTGTCGCCATAGATATTAGCCTCCTTGTGCGCTTTGACAACAGAGCATATCGCCTGAAGAGTCTTGCCCAAGCCGGGCTGGTCTCCGAAGATGCAACGCTGATGATCCAAGGCGTAGCGCACACCCTCCAACTGATACTCGTATGGATTGAGCAGCATATAATGTTCGCCGGAGAAGTTTTTCATCGGCGGAATCTCATACACTACATCGTGGGTCTCGCTACGCCTTGAGATGTTAGAACAAAAGCGTTTGGCAACTGCCCATTGAGCGAAAGCCTCTACATACCACCGAGCATCACGCCCGGGAGGATAGCAGATACTTTCCTTTTTCACGATCCACTCCTTCTCCTGGGCATCCCATCTCGGACTGCTCGGCACACGCTTAATGGTCGAGACGAGGTCTTTGTGGTAGTCAAAGGAGAGGCGGAAAGTGTTGGGCGTTTCGGTAATATATATTGGTTTCATTCTTACGCTACATTTTCGGCAGGCTGTTCAACAGGGGGAGCGTCATTTGTTGGCTCGGCTCCGGCAAAGGGGTCATCGGGATCTCCATCAAAGAGAGTAGCCTGAACTACCTCCCACTTGCGGTTTACGATATACTCCTTGACCTCATAGATGAGGTTTTGCACCGCCAAGTCGAACTCATCGATGTGTTCCCACTCAAATGTCTCGGATTCCATCTCCACGCCGGGAGCGTTGAGGTTGAGAATCCGTGAAGTGATGAGGGTTCGTCTGCCGGTCATGGTGATGATGCGGTTGTTATCATCACCACCGATGCTGAGACCCGTTACATCGAGCTTGCGGAGGAGGTCAACATTCTCGGCACTTTCAAGGTTGCTCCAGTCGATGAGGTCTGCCTCCTTCTGCTCGGTAAGGTCGGCAAAGTATGGGACCAGAGCGGCGAGTGCAACCTTGAGGTCATTGTGGCATTTGTTCTTACCTTTGAGGGTAATCTCGTTGCCATCGGCATCAATGTAGGATGCCTCGATACAGCATCCCTTACTCAGTTTGGCTTTTTTAATTCGGATGTCTGAGGTTTCCATTTTTTTGAAATTGTTAATAAAAAAGCCGGGCGGTCATTAAGACCGTCCGACGTGTTATCTTATTCTGTATTCTGATATGAACGCTTGATAGTTCCTATCTTCCGGGAGTGGAAGCATAATGCCAAATTCAGTGGCGGCATCTGCTTTGACTTTTTCAAGATAGTTTGTCATCTGCAAGGTGTTGAGGTCTGTCGTACTACCTGGCACCCGATACCACCGCTTGCCTACAACGACATCACGGCTCAGATACTTGGCTTTATAGTAGTCGTGAAAGTCCTCTTTGGGAGTTCCCGTAGCCTCTTCCATACACTTGTACCACATCCACATCAATGAGTTCTGGGATATGGTACGAGGTTGAGTCTTTCGTACTATCTTGACCACATATTCTCCGTTACGGAGTAGTGAACACATAAGGTCAAAAGTCTTATCCATTGTCACTACTCCGTTACGTTTGGTGAGATTGGCTTCCATCAGTGGGGAAACGGTAGGTCATTCACACCCGGCGAGGATGGTTGACTGTATGGCTGCTGTGCCGGAGCCGC
>ERZ779956.293-NODE-293-length-30705-cov-5.328646_pt1 | contig 30705 bp, 26 predicted proteins | sample MGYA00511940_ERZ779956 | MGnify/ENA primary metagenome ERZ779956 (study PRJEB29588, sample SAMEA2154992) | human gut metagenome | biome: human gut; feature: human-associated habitat; material: faeces | place: Denmark | collected 2008/2010 ...
AAATGGAATCGGCCCTAATTTTAAGTTGACCTCAAAAGTTTAGCGGACAGTAATATATTACAAAAATATTCTCCCCATAACAAATCAGAAGAAGTTACAGGAGCATCATTTGTCATAGGGGGAGCGAATAAAATACAGGGTATTACAGGGTTTTCTTGCGTAGACGGACTTTAATGGTTATTTTTGAACAAGTTCAATGCAGCAATTATTTCTGAATATGATTTTTGACAAAGAATATCCTGCTACACACTCCATGTCGACGGCATGGTATATGGTAGATGTCGACGGCAATGTCGGATTAATGGACTTTGATGACAACGGCCCTATTCCCGCTTTTTGCAATGTTCCAGCAGAGAGTGTATTAACAGAGTTGGTCTTTGGTCAGGGATTTACAGATGGCGATGAGACTTGTAAAGGTATCCATCTTAATGCTTCCCAGATTGCTGGGCTGCTGGGAAACAATAGTCGCATAGAACGCGTGAACGATGTATTTCGATGGTATGAAGTATGCATTGCTGTCGCGCCAGACAAGGTCAGTATGTTTTTGACTCTTTGCCAAAACGAAGATTTCAACACTTACGGGTGTGTGTTACCAGAAAAGAACCTCTATCTAGTGGACGCATTCGACTGCGTCGATTACAACAACGACAAGATAATCGATGGCTCGACTCTTGATACGATGCTTCGTGAAAATGTCATAGAGGCGATCTATCCATTTCCGGAACTGCTAACGAACTCAATCTATAATCAGGATACTAAGTCGGTAGAGTTCACAAAAGACTTTGACAAGGCGCCATATTATATCTATTGTCAATCCTATTGGACGAGTGACATGCAACATCGCATGAACGTACCCGACAATCCGGTGAAGGTCTCACAAATTGATGAAGAGTATCGCGACCGGCTTTTGTATGTTCCCGTACGCTTTAAAGATGCTGAGGATATGCAGATTGCACAGTGGTTTGTCTGCAGTGCCTATGATGATGCAATAGTGATAGATAACGCCGGATATTCGCTTTTCCCCGTCGACAAAAACAAAGAAAAGTATTGTCTGACCCGACCATTTCTATTTGATTTTTTCAAATATTGCCCGAAACGAAACCACTACAACTGCACAGAATGCGATTATGATTGCGCAAGAACTGACCGCTTTTTAAACACACTGACACCCACTGTGCTATATATCGGAGCACCAACGCACCGTAGGTTTGACCGCTCTGAAATTGGACTCCAGAAAGAAATCATAGAGAAAATGGTTGCGTTCAGCTATATACCCAAATTCCCCTTCAAACGTGCAAGATGTTGGATGGATATTGAAGATGTAAGGGAACTGATGACCAAGGAGTCTCTTATCTCACTACTGACTGAATCGCATGGTTGGTTTGAGAATGTGGTTACAACAATTAATCCCCGGGTCATAATAATTGAAAATGAAGCGTTAGAGATATTATCAACAGCGTATACTATCAATAATGACGAAATTAAGGTTGGTAATGCATTGTACCCTATTTTCACATCATCGTCTGTACGCGAACATATTGAACGAATTATTACTCTGGCGAATGCCTCATACAGGGGCAAAACTTTCCCTTTGACCTACAGTGTGGAGGAAGTGGCAGAGTTGAAACGTCATGGAAAGACATTTGAAGTTCGATGACCTTACTACTTAACAAAAATCACTTCCACCATGATTGAAATGCTGTCAATTGACCTGAGCAATTATTGCAGCAAAGGGTGCCCGTTTTGTTATAACCGCAGCAACTTTGATGGCAAAACTTCATGGCAGACGGATGAGGCTATCGACTTTCTGAGAGACTGCGTGCCCACGGGGTAAAAGCCGTATCGCTCGGCGGTGGTGAGCCGTTTGAATATGACGGTATTTTTGAAATCATTGAGGCACTTTACCCACTTTGCTATCTTTCAGTCACATCAAACGGCCTGCCGTTAGAACGCCATGATGTATGGCAACGTCTGACCCAAACAAAACCCGACAAAATCCATCTCACTATTCATAATCCGGATGACAATCCGGAAATAAAAAGAGTTCTCCATCGTCTAGCCCGTCTTGATGAAACTGGGATCAAGCCAGGAATAAATCTATTGGTCGCAGCTGATAAAATCGCTCAAGCCCGACGGGCTTACAACTTGGCCATAAAGCAAATCAACCCAGAACAGATAATACTGGTGCCGCAACGATTTTCAAAGACACCCACGCCAAAACAGCTTTCAGAAGTCTCGGCTGGCAAGCCGTTCCAGAGCCCTTCATGCCTGCTTAAATGTCAGCCACCAACCAATTTCGTATCAGTGTCATGGGACAAAAAAGTCAACTTATGCAGTTTTGCCGGAGGGAAGGAACCTTTGCGGAGCCTTAACTACGCCGGGCTGTGTGAGGCTCTGTCAAACGTATCTTTCAAATCCTGCTTGGCCAGTGTTTCTAATCCTTGACGACAGGATGTATTGTGGCCGAGAATGCAAATGTGTAACTTTGCAGCTGAAATTCGCATTTGTGTTTTATGGATACTTTGGAATCAGAAAAGAAGGTAGCGGCCGGTTCCATGAAATTATGGAACAGAGAGTACAACAAGGTGATGGTATGCAATTTCCTGCTGTTTTTCGCCTTTTATCTGCTCACCCCTCTGCTTCCGCTATATCTCGACCAGCAGTTTGACGCCGACAAGGACATGATCGGCCTGGTGCTTTCCGGCTACGTGGTAGCCACACTGCTTATCAGGCCGTTCAGTGGTTTCATGGTCGATTCTTTTGACCGTAAAACGGTTCTGACCATCTGTTTTTTCGCTTTCTTCATCTGTTTCACCGGATATGTTGGAGCGGGCACATTGCTGATGTTCGCCATTGTGCGAACGCTGCACGGCATTCCGTTCGGAGCCACAACGGTGGTCAACAGTACCGTGGCCATCGACGTGCTTCCGTCCTCGCGCCGCAACGAGGGGATCGGGTACTACGGCCTGAGCAACAACCTCGCCATGGCCGTCGCCCCGAGCACCGGCATCTATATCTATAACGTCACCGGCAATTTCATGCTGCTTTTCTGGATATCGCTGATACTGGCATTCGGAGGCTTCTATTGCGCCACAAGGGTAAAGCTGCCGAAACGCGAGAAGGCGCAGGCCAAACCGGTGCTCAGTCTGGACCACTTTTTCCTGGGACGAGCATGGCTGCTGGCCATAAACATCAGCTTCTTCGGGCTGTGCTGGGGTGTGATGAGCAATTACGTGGCCATTTACGGCAAGCAGCAGCTTGGCATCACCGACGGAACGGGGATATTTTTCATGCTGCTCTCGGCCGGACTTATCGTTTCGCGGCTCTTTGGCTCGAAGAGCCTCAGAAAAGGTAAGATGACTTTGAATGCCACGGTGGGCGTGCTGCTCTCACTTGCAGGCTATTCCCTTTTCGCATTTGTACCGACGCAATGGAGCTTCTATCTTTCTGCTCTGTTGGTCGGGCTTGGCAACGGCCAGATGTATCCGGCGTTTCTGAACATGTTTATAAAAGTGGCGCGGCACGACCAACGCGGCACTGCCAATTCGTCGATCCTGATTTCATGGGACCTTGGAATGGGCATAGGCATCCTTCTTGGCGGTGTGATTGCCGAGAACCTCGGATTCTCGGCCGCGTTCCACACCGTGGCTTTCATGCAGGCTGCCGGAGCGCTCCTTTTCATCCTTGCCACAGGCCGCTTCTTCCAGCGCCGCCGCCTCGACGAAAACTGAAATACCACACCGGTTCATCTCAATCACAACAAAGTGCCCTCCGGCATACCGGAGGGCACTTTGTGTCATTTATTTAAAAATTTTAGAAAATATTTGACAAAATGTTTGCAAAATAAAAACAAACGCCCTATCTTTGCCACACATCACCGCAACATAGCGGCAATTCGATTAATGCGTAATTAAACTTTACAACAGATTTTAACTACAACCTTTTTAGATTTTAACTGCAACAATTTATGATATTATCGATTCCTTAATTCAATTACGCAACCGCCATCTGTGGCGGCAGAAACATTCATTCAATATCCTGTGGATGAATTCTCTTCATCTGATTTTAATATTCCCGGAGAAGGAGACTATCGGTTAGCCTCCTTCTCCATTTTTATCTGCTCTCCCCCCATTTTCCGCATCTGCCAGTCCGGGCTTGGCTGCAACTGCCCACATCAGCGTCTCGGGGCAAAGCTGCGTCAGGGTGCTGAAAACAGTCATATGAAGTCGTGTGACAATTCATAGCAATTGCACAAATAAAGCTTTCATGTGCAATCTTTATTCCACGTACCACAGAAAAGGTATAACCCAAACCGCCCAAAATATAACAAACTGTAAGTTCAGTAAAAATATAAGCTTGAAAAATTGCACAATTTTCACACCAAAAACATAAAAATATCGCTAATTTTCCACCACAAAATTGCATGCGTTCAAAAAAGAATGCTTATTTTTGCAAAAACTCAATTTAATTGCCATGGAATTTACACAAGACTTTGAAACTTTGGTGAAACGTCTCCAGCAGGAATCGGCATGCGGCACAGTTGCCGTTGTATGCCCCTACGACGAGGGTACTTTAGAAGCCATCCAACGCGCCATCGAACTCAATCTCACCCGCTTCGTGCTGGTTGGCGAAAGCGCAAAACTGGCTGCGCTGCCCAAATCGGTTCTTGACAGCGACCGTGTGAAATGCGTTGAAGCCGACAGCGATGCGGAAGCTGCGGCCAAATGTGTGGAGATGGCCCGCAACAAAGAAGTCGACGTGTTGATGAAAGGCCTGATCGGCACCGACGTGCTGCTGAAAGCCGTGCTGAACAAAGAGCATGGCATCCTGCCTCAGGGAAATGTGCTTACCCACCTCACGGCCGCACAGATTCCCGGCTATCACAAACTGCTGTTCTTCTCGGATGTGGCCGTAATACCCTATCCCACCATAGAGCAGCGTCGTGCCATTCTGGACTACGACCTTGCCACCCTGCGCCGCATGGGCATTGACACCCCAAACGTGGCACTCATTCATTTCACCGAAAAAGTCAACCCAAAATTCCCCAACTCCACCGACTATGCCCAGCTCATCGACGAGGCCGCGCACGGACGTTTCGGCAACGTTGAAATGGGCGGCCCGATGGACGTGAAGACGGCCTGCGACGCCCACAGCGCACAGGTGAAGGGGATAAAGAGCGGCGTTTGCGGCAATGCCGACCTTGTGATATTCCCCAACATCGAATCCGGCAACACCTTCTACAAGGCAATCACGCTCTTTGCCGGCGCCATAGTGGCCGGCATGCTGCAGGGAGCTGCCGCACCCGTAATCCTCCCCTCCCGCAGCGACAGCGGCACATCCAAGTTCTACAGCATCGTGATGGCCACTCTCGACGCACTGGCCAAGGCCAAAGGCTAAGCCTCCTCATGGCCGCGGTGGTCACAGCGCGGCACCCACAAATTCCTCTCATCTCACCTCATCTTCAAATCACCGACTATAGCTCATGAAAAAAATACTTGCAGTCAACCCCGGATCAACATCCACTAAAATTGCCGTGTTCCACGACGACGAAAAAGTGTTTGCCACAACCATCCGCCACAGTGTCGACGATCTTGAACCCTATCCCAAAGTCATCGACCAGTTTGACTTCCGCAAAAACCTCATCCTCTCCACCCTGGCCGAAAACAACATCCCGGTAGAATTTGACGCCGTGGTAGGCCGCGGCGGTCTGCTTCGCCCCATCCCCGGCGGTGTGTATGAAGTGAACGACGCCATGGTGGCCGACATCAAGAAGGTGCGCCGCAGCCATGCATGCAATCTCGGTTGCCTCATCGCCCGCGACATAGCCGACGAAGTGGGCTGCAAATCATATATCGCCGACCCCGGCATTGTCGATGAACTCGACGAGGTGGCCCGCATCACAGGTTCGCCCCTCATGCCGCGCATCACCACCTGGCACGCCCTCAACCAGCGCGCCATCGGCCGCCGATATGCAGCCGAACTGTCAGCCAGGAATCCGGAGCGCCCCGTGCGCTACGAGGACCTCAACCTCATCATCGTGCACCTCGGCGGCGGCATCTCGATCGGCGCACACAAGCATGGCCGTGCTGTCGACGTGAACAACGCATTCGATGGCGAAGGCCCCTTCTCGCCCGAACGTGCCGGCACGCTCCCCTCGGGCGCGCTCATCGACCTCTGTTTCTCCGGACGCTACACCAAGGACGAACTGAAAAAACGCATCAGCGGCAAAGCCGGTCTGGCCATTCACCTCGGCTCCACGCATATCCCAGACATCGTGGCACGCATTGAAAACGGCGACGACTACGCCCGTCTGGTCATCGATGCCATGATCTATCAGATAGCCAAGCACATCGCCGCCCTCACCCCCGTGTTCCGCGGCAAGGTGGACGCAGTGCTGATTACCGGCGGAATAGCCTATTCCGACTATATCATCTCACGCCTGCTCCCGCAGATCGATTTCATCGCTCCGGTGGAAGTATTCCCCGGCGAGGACGAACTCGAGGCGCTTGCCCTCAACGCCCTCGGCGCCCTCAACGGAACCATCCCCGTAAACACCTACGTTCAAAAAAAAACTACACACCCAACCCTTGAGCCTCAGCTTAACTGACTGCCACCGGAGTCACGCCCCCAGGCCAAGGCATATGCAGATCAATGATTACACCACATAACCAACTGATCAACAAAATAGTGGACATCGGACGAGCCAAAACCTCAATGGGTTTTGGCCGTCTGGCTATATTGTCAGTCATGGCCGGTGCGTTCATAGCGCTCGGCGGCATCCTTTCTGTCACCGCAGGCTACGGCTTCCCCGCCATATCGGCCTGCAATCCGGCCATACAGAAACTTTTCAGTGCACTCGCATTCCCTGTGGGACTGTTTCTCATCGTCCTGCTCGGAGCCGAACTGTTCACCGGCAATAACGCCGTCCTCATCCCAGGCTGCGCCTCGCGCCGTTTCGGGTTCGGAGCCGTGGTGCGTAACTGGACACTGGTGTGGATTTTTAACTTCGTCGGTGCACTCGCATTCACCTACCTGTTTGTCTACCAGTCCGGCCTTACCGCCGCGGAGCCCTACCGCTCGGCCGTCATAAGCATAGCGCAGGCGAAAGTGCAGCTGCCGCTGCTCACCATGATTCTCAAAGGGATAGCCGCCAACTGGTGCGTGTGCATGGCCGTGTGGATCGGCCTTATGGTCGACACCCTTCCCGCCAAATTCCTTGCATGCTGGATTCCGGTCGGCACATTCGTAGCCCTTGGCTACGAGCACAGCATAGCCAACATGTTCTTCATCCCGGCAGGGATGCTTGAAGGCGCCGATGTCACTGTGGCCCAACTCTTCGGCAACCTCCTCCCCGTCACCCTCGGCAACATCATCGGAGGCGCCATCCCAGTCGGCTTCGCCTACCACCGCCTCCACTCCACCCCTTCTAAATAAATCCAAGCCCAGATTGTGAAATAAACTCGCCACCCTACAAAAAAATTCATCCACTTGTAGCAAGCCATCCGATTGCGCAACTGCAAAATGGTACTCTCCAAGCATTTGGAAAGAAATTCTGTAAGAAACTGCCTGGGGTCTCAAGATTGATGTGCAAAAAACGTCCGCAATACTTGCACATGTCAAAACTAATACCTACCTTTGCATCGTCGAAAGGGAAAGAGACCCCTGCCAGACATAAAATGGCGATTTAGTGTAGTGGCCTAGCACGCCACCCTCTCACGGTGGAGACCCGGGTTCGATTCCCGGATTCGCTACACAACCAAACCGGAGCTGCCTCACAGCTCCGGTTTTTTTATATTCCACTTTTACATTGCCAATCATGACACCAGTTCCATTAAAGGATATCTGAATGAAACCGATCAATGAAATTTTATGTGACGTTGCTGCAGTTGGCCAACAACTCCATAAACCATACAAGATGAAGCATATAATTGTTATGGCTCTGACATTGCTGACAGCAATAGGTGTATGGGGCAAAAATGCAATTGCAATAGGCTCTGATGACAATGAGATAATAGCAGGGGCAACTGTTATTTCCGGAAACGGGATGATTCTTGGTGTGACCGATGACAACGGCCGTTTACCTCAGGTGAGCGGTAAGGATTATCCGCTTATAATCCGGTCGTTAGGTTACAAGGAGCAGACGGTTACGGCGCAAAGTGACACCATTTGGATGGCTTCTGAGAATTACAGTCTTCCAGAAGTGTCGGTTGTCAGTGGCGAACGGCCGATTACACGGGTGGTGAGCTACGTACGTGAATATAGCACGGGAGCCACATCGACCGATACAATCCAGATGTTCTCGGAATATATAGTGCAATCCTTTCATGTCTCCAAGGAGAAAGTCAAGGGTTATAAGAAGGGCGACAGGAAAATAAAGCCCCTCAGCACACGCCAATATGCACGATATGCCAACGCCAAATGCGACAGCGTGTTTATCCCTGATAAAAATGAAGATCCGTATTATCTCCTTTCGTTCGCCAAACTCATTTCAGAGGTCCCGGGAAGCTACAATGAACCGAAAACAATCAGGAACGGAGCCACTTCCGACACCATAGCCGGAAAATATGGCCCAAAAATGATTGTTACCAAGAACAGGGAGTGTTGTACAGTCCGCAAGGACGCATTGGCAGACTTTCAGGGACATAAATACTCGCCCTGGATTCTCAAGATGCTTGGTGCTTCGATGGATATTACACAGCTGTCGCAGACATTGGGATTTGCACCGAATGAAACGGGTGAATACTCTGTGCTTGATTTCATTTCGGGAGCCTATAATTCCCATATCATGGCGAAGGGGAAATGGCTCCGCAAAATATTCAGCGCCAAGGAAGAGGTGGAGATGGACTGCTATGTGGAGCTGTATCCGGTCAGTGTCACCTTCCATACCGTCAGTGAGTATAAGGAACTGAGGGAGGACAACTCCGAGATTCCGTTTGCAATAATGGAAAAGATTCCGCCCACACTTCCTTCGGCTACCTCAATCATCAATCGCGTGTCAAATTTATAGAACCATGAACAGATTCCAACTCATTATCGCATCCCTATTCGTGGCAATGTCTTTTACATCCTGCCATGACGATGACCCTGAAATCAACTATGCCGGAGACACGGATGTCGCTCCGATTGAGTTTCCCACCGAGGATGTTATCAGTAACACCTATTCAGGAAACTATGCCATCGTAGGCACCGGTGATTATGACGAGGCCACCCGATATGTGCTTAATCGCCTCACCGGAACGCGTTACAGTTATTCACCAACCGGTGATTATGTTGCCGACGACGTCCGCCTCGTTTTCCTTAACAACGAATCGCTTCTGAACCTTGAAAGGCCGATGGTGGAACAGATGAAGAAAGTGGTCGACAATGGCGGCTACATCTATGTGCATAAGCCCAACTCTCTTGCACTTGCTTTCCTGGCCATCGCCATATACGGTGATATCGATGAAGCCATGAATGATCTGAAACAAGGTATGCCGAAGAGCCGCAGCCGCGCCGAATCGGATGAGCCGATGACATACGATTCCTTCATAATGGGGCCGGACAACCGCCAGCTCTGCCTGATGGACATATACGACGGAAAAACAACAACCATCGAGATTATCGACCCGGAGACCGGCGATGTGAGCACTGAGGAGTATCTGCCCCAGATGCCCGACCCATATGAGTACGGCCGTTTCGCCGAAAACATCATGGAATGGCTCAATGAGAATGACATCCAGGGAAAAAGCCGCATTTACTCCCGCGCATCGGGAGAAGTTCTCGACAATGCTTCCGACATGAAGATAGTTGTGCCCTGCAATGTATATTCACGGGCCGTCCATAAAAAAGAGTCGAAGACTTACAACAAGTCCTTTGATGCAAGCCTGAGAGTATGGATTTCCGACCTCACAACTTTGATAAGGACGAGGACTATTATCATGTGGTTCTTGAAGAGACATTCGACGGAAGCCAGTGCTACGCCGGACAATGGTGGTCGGTAAAAACCGATAAATTGGGACACCGGAGCAAATATGCAGGCTTCCCTTACACGTCGCTCTACGTCAAGCCATCGTTCCAGAATAAATCGGGACGCAACGGCACGCTGAAGGACGCCTGGAACCCGCAGCCCGAAAACGAGGGCGTGACCTCGACTGTTGAAAACGTGTCGGGGTGGTCAATAAATTCCCAGGTCGGTTACAGCGGAGGTTTCGCGGCTCTTTTTTCCGGAGATTACAAGAACGAGCAGAAAGTCACCACAATTGACAAGTCTATCACTCCACGCCTCAGGGACGGCAGTAGCCGGAATTTCTATTGGGATTATAAACTGACCGACGAGTTATACTACAAAAAGAAGTCGGGCGACATTTTCTATCTGACAAACTGCAACCTTCACGAGCCGTCCAAGAACTCGCTCACCATCAACACCTGCCGCACACGCCAGTCATGGAACTGGCTGGTCAGTGGGACCAAAGACCGTGGTAATGAACCCTTTACGCTGAGCCTCGACGTGAAATTCATGGTATTGGGAGCCTCAGCGCTCAAAAGTATCAGCAGCACCTGGCCTCAATTGGCTAATACAAACAATCAGACGTTCAAGATTGACCTGCCTGTTCCCAACCGTATCAGGATGGCTTACAGCATGTCGTGCGAAAACGCCGTGTTGAGCGAATGGGCAGCATTGAAGGAAGAGATTATCTCGCATGACAGGGAAAATTTCGCAAAACTGAATGCTACCCGTTGTGCCCCTACCGAACAACTGGTGGACCAGCGGACAGCCGACCTCTGGAACAAGACCATAGAAGGTGTGGCCCGGCGCATATCGACATTCAACCACCTGGAGAAGGATAAATATGTGATTGTCCTTAAAAACGACAACGGCAAGATAATCGGCAAAAAGCTGATTGTCACGGCAACCGGCGCCCGCGTGGAATGAGCCTCACCCCTGCACTCACAGCCCTATACTTATGTACAAACAAAAAAGCCACCTAACGGTGGCTACCCTTCGGAACCGGGTGCCCTTGCAGGCACCCGACCTTATTTAATCCTCAGCTGGCACTGCAAATTTAGCCAACATTTCTTGTAATTCAAACAAATTTGAAGATGTACGGCAAAACTCTTCAACGCTTTTGATTCCAGCCATAGAGCTTGCAGTAGAGGCTGGGCATAAAGTTGTGGTTTATTTCCCTCCACATCAATATTCCAGCAACCTCGCATCAATGTCATCAAGCAAACCGGTTCAGCTCAAACAATATGAAAGCTGATTCAAACGAAGCATCCTTCCGGTGGTAGTCCATCTCGCAATCCCTGATTTTGACTTAAGCATTCCATCCAAGTGGAAAGCCTTCCAATAACGACGCACCCCTCCGCGTGCCCAGTGGGCTACGATTACTATATTCACCACACAACCAAACCGGGACTGCTCCGCAGCCCCGGCTATAACATACACGTATCACAGACTTCACCCCCGAAAGAAGGACATGCAAACATCAGAACAAGCACTGACTAACTTATTTTTTTCGCCATATTCCATGTTCTTTGATGTATTGTTTATATTCATCTGTCTCAACTAATACATCATAATAATAATTCGGATTCACAATAAATATAGAATCACAGTATTCTTCATATGCAAAATCTCGTGATTCATTATTTTTTATTCCGGAAGAACCATGTTGGTATTTCATAATAATCATTATTGCTACTATTACCATCAAGAATACTATTCCAGACAATATTAGGACTTTGAACAACTGCGTTTGCTTGATACTTCTCATAACTAATTGGATTAATTATTAACCAACAGAAAGAATTAACTAAATTTAAGAATATTAATCAACTATTCCTCAAAACATTACAGGCCCAATTAATTACACAAAGCGTTTTATGGACGCCAGCCTGTTTTCTTCAAAGATATCATCCATGTAAAATTCCGGATAAACTACTTTTATTTGATTTATTACTTTATCAAACATAATAAATTCCCCATTAGTGCAATATTGATTGCACCAAATAACATACGAAGGATTGATATCCAAAACATCTGCCATCGAAAGGCCTTTATATCTACCAAAAGTAAAGATATTTTCAATCGTCATGAATCGGCAGCTCATTTTCTAATATTTTATTTTCGATTCTAACCTCATGTTTATCATATATTTCGTAAATAACATGTCCTCTATCTTTAGTTATACGCCTGACTACTACAGCAAAATCATTAGCTATTCCGGTCAACATTGAAGATGAGCGGAACACCAGGTCATCCTCTTTCGGCAAGTAAAATGCACTCCCATTTTCTATTCTTATTCCCTCTAACTTTGCCACATTTGCAGACGGCTTGTCATTTTTCATTGAATACTTATAGGCCTGCACGTGCGAATGATATGGTGAAAACATAAATTTTGGGACATATAATAAATATAAATTATATGGTTCCTTAGAAGTTTTAGACAGATTTGAGAAAATCGGGAACCGATATAATTTTTCTCCCATAGCAAATACTACCCTGTTTGCTAAAACATTTGCACACCCCAATGGAGGCATATCAATTTCATAGCTAAACACATCATCATCAATGGCAAGAAAACCATAGATAGACGCTTCAACATTAATCGGTAATCTAACAGACATCCCCTTAGATAATATATATCCATCGCGAATCGCAGTCTGCAAATCTATCAATGAAGTCTCAAGTTCCATTTACTTTATTTTAAGATAATTACAATGATACTAAACCACTGCATCATTCTCCAATCGATGTTTATTCTCATGGCATTACGAAATTCCGCAATGGCCTAAGCACTCTTTATTACGCATCATTTATGCATATTTTCAATCAATAGGACTTCCTTGCATATTGATATTAATGCAGGAGTTATTTTCCCATTCTTGTCCAATTCGAAAACATCTTGTTCTTCCATTCCATCCATCATATCCTTAGTAAAATGAGATACCATGGCCAGATACATCATGTACGAAGATATATCATTTGGAGACATTTCTAAATCTTCTAAAGTCCCATAATTATAATGAACAAATATATATACTACCGGATATTTAAACATATTGTAAGCCGCCATTATCTCCATTGCAGCGTGTTGCCCCTTCAAGCCAAGCGCTTGCATGGTCACTATTTTACAATATCCATGAATCATGCGATACAAGGAAACCAGATACTCCTTGGTCCAAGGACAATAGCGCCCCATTTTAAATCCTTTTTCCATGGTATTAAAAATCTCTTATCTCTACGAATTTCCCAAAAAAATCTACAATGCGAAGTGGCGATAACATTGCAAACCTAATACATGTCTGATTATTAAATATATTGCATACGATTGGCTCATTGGAATCATTCCAATTTAATGAATCGGGTAAGCGTCCATATTGAATTCTGTCTGCTAATACATCTCCATTTTCAACTCCGAATATTGGAAAACCGAAGTGATGATTGATGTTTATAGGACGGTCATTTAAGAACATCATTCCTATACATTCCCGATTCATTATTTTAGCCACAATGGAGGTTTGGCAATCACCAGACTTAACGCATGCTCCATTTCGGTATTCTTCAAATCGTGTTGCTTCAAACACAAATGATTTAAGATAAATATTTATTCCCATTTTTCATCATAATCCAACCGGCTCTCAGGTCGGAATTAATACAAAAAAAGCGTGAGAGCCATACTTGTTGTTCGTTCCACATCTTGAGGCTCTGGAATTGCCCGGTATAGTTAAACGAACAAACAACGCAGAAGCCTCACGCAGAATATGTCAATGCCAATAACAAGCGCTCACGCGCAGCTACTGACGAATAAAACATATCCACGGGCATCTACTTGTTTGCTACAGTCTTGACTATACCAAAAGAAATTTTCCAGATTTCTTTGATGGAAAAGTCTAGATAAGTCAAATGAGCTAATTATGCTTGTTATCAACGCGATAGTCATTATCAATATTGCGGCGATTTTCCTGCTTTTGCCCCGATTTTCTCAAAAAGTACACCTTTTGTACCCTTGATTATGGACTGTAGGGAGAGAGTAAATGTTAAGGTCTGAAAACGGCGATTTTCAGATTGTTATACCTCGGATTATCTTTGTGCAAAATTATAATTACATGGCAAAATTAGAAAATCGCAAGAAACAGAATCCCAAGCTCCGGCAGTCGGAACTGAGCGACGGACGTGCCAGTCTCTACCTTGAGTATTATCTCGGCAGGACTGAAACACCTGTCCTTGACGAGGACGGCAATCAGGTATTTTACACCGAGGGAGCGATGGCTGGTAAACCGAAATATCAAATCAAACACTCCCGCAAGAAAGAGAACCTCAACCTGTATATCTGGCTTCATCCCCGCAACCAGCAGGAACGTATGCAGAACAGGAATACTCTTGCCCTTGCAGAAAAGATACGTTTTGAACGTGAGCAATCTTTTTTGGAGGACAGAGAGGGCTATCGCCTCCGAAAAGACATGGACGAGGATTTTCTTGAGTTCTGCAAGGAGTTCATCAAATCTCCGTCCCTCACCAAATACACCCGCATAACGCTCGGACACGGACTCCAAAAGTTCAAGAACTTTCTTGCCGATACGCCGAGATATTCTCTCTATAGGAATAATCTCAAGATGACACAACTGACGGTTGACATGGTGGCTGCCTATGTTGAGTATCTGAAAGAGAAGGGAACAGGCGACGGTCCGAAAATCTATTTCCGAATGTTCAAGCGTATGGTTACTGCGGCTGTTGACAACGACCTCATCAAGAAAAATCCGTGCCGCGGCTTTGTGTTGAAGAACGACAACATGACGCTGCAAAAGGAGATTCTTCTGCCGGAGGAAATACAGCAGCTTGTTGCGACACATTTTGAAGGCGAGAGGCCGGAAATTCACCGTGCGTTCATCTTCGGTTTATACACCGGGGTGCGTTGGTGCGACACAAGCCAGTTGACCTACCGCAATGTGGACTACTCAACACAGACATTGCGGTTCCAACAGCAAAAGACTAAAGACCATAGCAGCCGGAGCTGGGTAATCGTTCCGTTGAACAACACCCTTATCCGTCTGATCGGCGAGCCGGATAACGACAACTTTGATGAACGGATATTCAAAGTTCCACATTATAACATCTGCAACCTGTATCTGCGTAAATGGGTAAAGGCGGCAGGCATCAAGAAGAAAATCACATGGCATTGCGCCCGACACAGCTTTGCGGTAAACGTCCTCACCAAAGGAGCGAATATAAAAACGGTGTCGAGCCTCCTCGGACACACCTCCATAAAGATGACGGAGCGATACCTCCACGTCGTTGACAGTCTAAAGCAGGACGCAATCAATTCCCTCGGTGAAATCAACTATGTGCCGATGTAAAGGAAAAGCCACCCAATCCGAAGCCGATAAGTCCGATGTGATTTGTCGGCTTTTTTCTTTTCGCCGCCAATCATAATGAAAACAAAAAGGGGAAAATCGGAGTGTGAAATCGGCAACGGGGATTACGACTTTGGAGTAAGACCCACCAACATACTGCAAGGGTTTTGAGCTGCAAAATCAATTTCATGCAGTTCAAAACATAACTTGCAGAATCCCGACGGATTCCGTCCCGACCTACAGAATCAGAAGGCTTGATAGCACCAAATTACAATAGGCTCCATATATGAAAGGCAACTGTAATCGGGATAGCCGACTGTTTCAATTACTTGGAACATCAATATTGGCAAAATCAGACTTCTTGCAATGAGGAAGAATAAGATTTGGCTAAAGATTGTTGATATATCGATACGCGATATATAATGCGTTCGAGATTTCAATTTGGTTAATATACATTACTACAGATAGTTGCTTATTGAAGTCTTGATTGCAAAGATGCTGTTAGTGCGTACTGACGTATGGACGTATTGACGTATGAACGTATGAACATCTGAACGTATGAACATCTGAACGTATGGATGTACATACGTATGAACAGATGTCTGGATGAACTTATGAGCAGATGGATGTTATGCCTTATGGATGAATGACAGGAGGGATTGCCATTAGAATGTCTGAATGATTTATCAATCATTCAAATGACTGACCGTCTGATTTGCCATCTGAATGATTGTCCATATCTTCCAAATCTTACACTCAAAAACGGTTGGATTACGGCTAATCAATGCGCATCCGACCGAAATTTCGGTCGGATGTGATAAAAACGGTCGGATTATGTCTGTTTTCGGTCGGATGAACTTGAAAGCAACCATCTAAGCCCACTACGTTCAATTGTCCCTTCTTCATTCATTTCAACAAGAAGCCTACCCAAATATCGAAGCTGTTGTTCCTGTGACTTATTAGATGGCAACAAGTCCTTAAGGTAATCATATATGATCTCTCGGCGAGCGCCATCTTTTCCTGCATTCTGCAATAATTGCAGAACCATCTGTTTTAATCTGGCCTTGTCTAAACCTTTTGCTTTCGTATATTGCGGGAGCTGTCTAGCGGCTTTGGCAACACCAAGGGATATGATGTAGTTCGGAGCCTCTCCCTCAATCAGACCGCGCTTAAGTAGATCTTGTGCTATCTCATCGTCAATCCGATGTCCTTTTTGAATGGCATCGAGAGAAATGCAGTCGTGCAGAGTCAGATTGTCATTGTCTTTGAGCAGTTTGGTATACCGTTCGTTGATGGCATTGCCATAGATGCGGACAGCAACTTCTTTCTGCTCATTGTCAATCTCATAGTCCGGCATCGGGAATCTACGCTCCATCTGTTCGGTAAACATCTTTTTGATTCCACGGCTTACCGTATCAATCATATTGAAATGTACCATAGCCTTGCATAGACAGGCGTTGCGGAAGAATCGTTGCGGGCCATTGGTGGCAAGCGCATTTTCCAATGTGCCGGGAATGAAGGAACCTCCGTTGGCATAATAAAGAAATCCCGGATTCTCAACGAAGTTTATGCGCTGACGCAGAGTGTAATCCTGATGGGCTATGCAGTTATGAAGTGCCTCACGGATAGTGTAGTCATCATACTGTTTCATCGTGTCGGGGAACAACGTGCCGCCCGGCATCTCACGCAAGGTCAGATTATGTATCTTGGCAAGAATCTCATCTACTGTCAAGATAAACGGTACAGAGAAATGCTCGTAATCCACCACGTCCTGTTTCTCGTCACGGAGAGTCCATGTTACTTCCGCGACAGCCGGACGCAGTTTGCTGTCCGAGAACATTTTGCCAAGCAATATTATGGCTGCACGGGTAAGTTTACCATTGACCATCAATTCGCACTTGCTCAGAAATTCTTCCGTAGACCAGCGGTTGACCTCCTCAACCGGAATACGGCTATGCACCTTCTTGAACATCTTTCGAGCCTTAGCGATAGCCACCTCGTCAAGATCATCAATCGTGGCATCAGGCACAATTTCCGCAGACCAGTCCGGAGCCGGAGTCTGCCTTCGGATTTCATCCTGCTTGGACTGATTAAGCGGTTTGAGGCTTTCTCCGTCACGACCGTATGCAATCCCTTTCCACTTCATCACGATATTTCGTGGCGATGCCGGAATCTTGAACATCAGTATTCGCTTTCCATCTACCTCAATCGGGATAATCTCGCGGAAAGTCTGACCGTCGGTAGTATGCTGAGAGAAATCGTGCTTGAGATTGTTGAGAGCCCCTTCGCCGTTTTTATATGACGTGCCGACAATCTCATGCTTTTTCTCGTCATAACCAAAAATCAGCCACGCGAAATCGAGTCCGCGAAGATTCGCCTCATTGCTCAACGCCGAGAAATACTTGCCCAAGTCATCAAAGTCGAAGTTGTTCTCCGCCTTCTTGAACTCCACGACCTCGCTCTCAGACCGACTTATGCAACTATTGAAAATAATGACATATTTTTCTCTCTCCATAATATACTTATTTCTTGACTTGGGGTAAGGGTTCACACAGGATTATATTGACAATGCGATTTTGCATTACATCCATATCCGCAAAATTACGACAATTATCTTTCATAAATTTTTATGTAATTAACAGTCTTTCTTCTGATAATAATCTGACTTTAGTGAAACACAGTTTTTATGCTTAAAAATTAAGTCAAGTCTATTTCAGAGAAGTATAACCATGTTTATAATTGATGCTTAGAATAGAATGCCTCTAATGAACTTTCTGTATCTGGAATATTTATTATTGCGTTTTCTAAGTCATTCCAATGGAAGCGATTGGCACAGACTGCATTCAACTCTGTAATGTCGAATGAAATTCTTGATTCCATCATAGAAATCTCTTGAAGAAGCACTTTTAAGACTTTCTGAGTATTTGGTGATAGGGAAGTAATCGATGGATTGGGATTACCATGGTTCAATATATCCATTTTGTCTGTGGCAATAGCCATAGGCAGATATATACATTCGCGAGATAATTCATCCATCTGAGAAATTTCCGAAGATACTAACCTGTTTACTATGCCATAAATAATACGAGTTTTATTAGTGGAGATAAACTTATTATAATCTAATGACCGCAACGATGGCGTTATTTGATTGATGGTATAAGCCAACAGATTTAATAGGTTACTGGGGATAGGTTCTGGTTTATTTAAAAGTTTTGTGATGTTATTGTGAGCGATTTGTAATTGGCCATATAGATATGCCAATTGAGAAAACAGAAATTGCTCGAAGTTATTTCGATTTTGCCGAAAACGGAATATTTCTGTAGCCAATAAGACTAAGATACTTGCGAATGCCCCTGAGAAACATGTAAAAAGAAAGTTATTTGAGATATAATTTGAATTGATGGACCAAATACCAATCTCCATATTCACAGAGATTGCATAGGCAATCCCCATAAAAACAATACCAAGAATTGCTAAAAAAATTATAGTTTGCTTTATTTGTGTCATATTACGGTTCTGCTGCTATTAAGAATGAATCATCTGTAAAAGTAGAGTATGGACGCGGAACAGAATTCCGTTTGAAATTCTCTGCCTGTTCAAGTATTTCCTTGAATACTTCATCGTGGATTTTCGGAGGATAACCGGCTCCGGCGAGCAGGATAATGACATTCATTTTCAATTCAGCCTTAATGTCATCACGGTTATTCCAGTCCGCTACGATGGCTTGCTGTTCTACAAGCTCCTTTACTTGCTTGGCAAGATTTGTCAGTTTCTCATCCGGGAAATCGGCGATGAAGTCATATTTGATAGCCACTGCTTTAAGGATGTCAAAAAATGCCATCTCCTCAAAAGACAGTCCAATAGCATCGCCAGCTGTCCGAGAGTCTTTTACATCTTCCATCAAATCCATCATCTGCTGAACCACATCTTCGATAACGTCATTGGCAAGAGCAGCATCGTCGGAACGGTCGTTATAACGCTTGACAATATCTTCGAGGCGTTGGGTAAAGTCAACTCCTTTCTGTCTGTTGACCTTGCGGATTGAGTCAATCACTTTTTTGAGAAGCTGTTCCATGAGTTTCACCTTGGTGTTCTTCTCAGGAAGTTGGGCCAGTCGTTTCATATAGTCAGACGAAAGAAGGTCAATCTTGCATTCTTCCGCTACACCGATATTAGCTATTTCCTCTACGGTTTCGCTGATAAGGGCATCCTTTATCATTTCGGCGACATGTCGGTTCATCTTTGTAGTATCTGCCGCATCTCCTTTAGTCAGTTTGAAGATAATGGAGCGGATGGCAAAGAAGAAGTGAATATCATCGTCCTCTTGCTGCGAAATATTGTCACTGTTGCAGCAGATAGCGTAGGCCGACTTCATCTTCTTGCAGTGCTGCATGAACTTGGTTTCCGACTCTTTGGTCTTAAGCACATATTCAACTGCATTGTTCAGTACGTTAAGTTGCTCAATGCCACCGGTTATGAAATATCTGTGCCAGTCATAAGAATTGAATTGACGGCGTATGATGTCAAGCTCATCTTTCAGAACTTTCAGCGACTGTTCAATGGTATCGAGCGAGTTTCCGTCAACATTGCCTCCGGCGTAGTGCGCGAGGGCGGCGTTCATCTGACGCTTGATTCCAAGATAATCCACTACCAAACCTTTCTCTTTTCCGGGATATACACGATTTACACGCGAGATAGTCTGCACGAGCGTGTGCATCTGGAGCGGTTTGAAGCAATACATAGTGTCAAGGCTCGGCACATCGAAACCGGTTATCCACATATCTACCACAACGGCAATTTTGAAATTGCTCTTTACCGACTTAAATTGCTTGTCAAGCGTCTTGCGGTACTCATCTGTCCCGAGGTGCTGATATAGTCGAGGATCATCATCTTTATCTCGGGTCATTACCAGCGATATACGTGGCATCGGTTTGATTTCCTCACGTTCCTTGTCGGTGAGCGTTTCGCCCTCAATGCACTCTTTACCCTCTTCCCATTCGGGACGAAGCTTGACAATAGCTTGATATAGATTCCAGGCAATGGAACGGTTGCTGCATACAATCATCGCCTTACCCTCTACCGTAGAGCCTTCCTCAATGCGCTTCTGGTAATGCTCAACAAAATCAGCTGCGATGTTGGCAAGTAGTTCGGGATCATTGAGGATAACGTCTATGCGTGTCATCTGCTTTTTGCTTTCCTCAATGGCGTAATCGCTCGCGCCTTCATCCTTGCATTTAGCGTAGTATTTCTCAATCTCCTTCACTTTGTCGGAGTTGAGAAGGACTTTTGCGGCACGACCCTCATATACGATTTTTCGGGTAATCTCGTCAGCAACCGCCTCTGTCATGGTATAGCGGGTTACGATAGGTCCGAATACATCAATAGTGTTGTCAAGCGGAGTACCTGTGAAGCCTACATAAGTGGCATTCGGGAAAGAATCGCGGAGATATTTGGCAAAGCCATAATGACGTTTCACGCCTTTGTCGGTCACGGTTGTTTTCTGCTCCAGCCCGGCTTGCGAGCGGTGAGCCTCATCGGAGATACAGATTATGTTTGTGCGGTTGCTCAGCAGACCGGTATTCTCCTCGAATTTTTGAATCGTGGTGAGAAATACACCGCCGGACGTGCGGTTTTCCAGTTGCGTTTTCAAATCCTCACGGCTCTCAACCTGCATCACAACTTCGTCGCCTATAAATTTTTTGGCATTGATAAAATGCTTTGCGAGTTGGTCATCAAGGTCAGTGCGGTCGGTTATTAGCACGATTGTTGGACTGCTCAACTTGGTCGTGCGCATCAGTTGGCGGGTAAGATAAAGCATCGTATATGACTTACCGCAACCGGTAGCGCCAAAGTACGTGCCGCCCTTGCCGTCGCCGCTGGGATTCTGACGGCTATGCTTCAGGATGTTGTCAAACAGCAGTCTCGTCGCAAAATACTGCGGATAACGGCATACAATCTTATCCTCCGCCTTTGGGGTGTCGGGGAAGAATAGGAAGTTATGCACTACATCAAGGAGCCTGTCTTTGCGGAAAAGACCTTGCATCATGGTAAACATGGAGTTGAAGCCACCTTCAACTTCGGGGTCATCGTGTTCAACCTTTCTCCAGCCATAGAAGAACTCGAAGGGAGCGAACAGAGAACCGAAACGATTGTTGACACCATCGCTAATTACCACGAACGCGTTGTAGCGGAACAATTTCGGTATGTCGCGGCGATAACGCACGGTCAGTTGGGTGTAGGCGTTTTCGATTGTAGTATTCTCCTTAATGGCGTTCTTGAATTCCAGCACGACCAAAGGGATGCCGTTGACGAACACGATGCCATCCGGTATTCGTGTATGCTCCCCCTCGATGTTGAACTGATTGACAAATTTGAATGAATTGTTCTTTATTCCCTTCGGCTCAAAGTCAATTACATTGATATAAAGATTAGGCTTCGATGGGTCTTCACGTTTGATTGTAAAACCGTCCATAATGCGACGCATTGCCTCGACATTCTCTGCATAAACGCCTCCACCATCTGTCTTTTCGAGTTGTGCAATAGCGGTTGAAATCTCATCTTCTGTAATCCCAACATGGCGGTATTGCTTACGCAAGAATTCCCGCAAGTCATCATACAGCAGCACATCACGAACATCGCGGCTAATGCTGTCGCCATGCACATATTCGTACCTCTGCTCCTTAAACAGGTCTACAAATACCTTTTCTAATTGCACTTCATTGAATGTCGCCATATTATTACTGATATTTCTTTTTGTCGTAAAGACATAATAAGCGCCTATAATCACTATCTTTTCGTTGTGATTCGGGCAGATTTCTAAGATACTGTTCGACATCCTCTAAAGGTATTTGACCAGAACTTACTCCATACATGATTGCAGTGTGTTTATATGATTCTGCAATTGTATCATCATCAATAATCGATGCTATTGTCTTATGATGATGTATTTTTTTGCTCGCTTTTTCTCGAATAAAACGTGCTAAATTTTTAGTCTGAATCTGTTTAATCGCATCCAAATTGTCTATATAAGGACATATATTCCCAAATCCGTAAATAGGGAAATATTCCGAATCGCTAATCGTTTGCTTATTTATTAATGATATTAGAGATGAGTTAGCTTCTTCAATGATTTTGAAATAATCACGAATCATCTCTGGTTTTGTTAAGAACTGATAGCTTAAAGTCTTCTTGGATCCGATGGCTAAAATCCGATCGCTGTTTTTGAGGTCATCTATATTTTCTGTAATCATGACCTTAATAGTCCCGCCAGCATATATCTCTTTAACAACTGATTGTACCTTTCTCACATCCATTGCTGATATAGGCAGATTGATTGTTGCTAAGTTCCGATATAAAGTCTTGTAGTCATCAGTCCGTAATTTGTTAATTCGGATATTACTGCCCTTGACAATTATGTCATGATCTGTTATTTCATGGTTCAAAGAACCTTTTTCATATTCCACGAGCAAAAAGTTATGCCTAACTTTATCTGCTTCGGGAGTGTTGAGAGGTATATAAGAAAATATTGTTCGAAGGACTTTTTGAATATTCTCATCCCCTATTCCATATCCAATAAATATAATAGGATTATGGATAAACATTGAGAGCATTTGAGCTCTTATAAGCTCATATCGCTCATCAAATTGGATGTAATCTTCGGCTGTGATTATCATTTTAGATACGTCCGTAATACAGCCATGGATTTTATAAATTGACCCATAAGGATTGCTTAGGAGGATATTATTACCTATAAGCGGATTGAATCCGAATATATCTTCGAGTAAACAATCATAATTAGTGGTAATAATCGAACCAATATTTTTTCTCGCTTTCTTCAGTTCGTCCAATTCTCCATTTACATCTACTTTATAGGTTAAATCTCCTATGAGTTTTGATATATATATTTTGAAACGGCTCAAAGTAATCCCTTCTCTCATTTGTTCATAGAAGATGTCATTAATAGCCTTGAATTTACCATCTCGGTCTATTTCCAACGCTTGATTAAATTCTCGTTCTATAATAGAAGCAACTTGATCAAGAGGGCAATAGCCATTGGGCTGGGTGCATTTTGCTTTAATGTCAAGATAATGTTCATCGCTTCCCCAAAGATCTTCACATACCTTGCTAAGAAGACTATTCCACGTATATGTGTTCTCTAAGTATCTAAACGAAAAACCTGACCCAACAAATAGTATTGGGTGGTTTGTGTATTGTGATATGAATTCTTGAATGTTCATTTATCTCGCTTTTCGATTGATTCTTTTACTGATTGAGGAAGAGCATCGAAGATGCCATTAATTTCTTTGGGTTCGGTGATCAGTCTTTCTGTTATTATATTCAGTAATTTCATTAGCATTTCTGCTGTTGACTTGTCATCAACATCAAAAGCGATTTGTCCGGGATGAACAGCTTTATTACCTATTACCCGAACTGCATCTAACGCCTTTTGGACTGTGATTGATAACCCTTTCTTAACAAGATTTCCAATCATATTGTCTATTTTGCCAGATTCACCAAGTTCATTACACAGCCGTTCTATTGCAAGGCGCAACAACGCACATGCAGCTCGCGGTGATTTATTATAAATCAAAGCGGCTTCATTGTAGAGTATTTTTACTGAATCAGGCATGTCTGAGTTTGGCTCTGATGCAACTATATCGGGATAGATATAATCATCATCATTCCATATAATTTTCTTCCCACAGGTTTCGCAACGGGCAATAGTCAATACGTTACATGCTTGTACATATTCACGATTCCCATGAAAATCGTCAGAAAACTGATGTCTATCAAACTTCATCTGCGAAACTGTGTTACAATGTGGACAGGTAAATGAGCGGATGTTTTGTTGAGGTGCGATATATTTGTTTGCCATAAATTATATTTTGGAGAGTTTAGTCAGAAGAAGTGAAAGGGGCTGCTCAAAGACATGAATTTCTTTGTTAATGTTTTCAATGTCCTGATATAGTGGCATAACTTTAGAATTAAATATACCCATACTTGGCATATCAGGTATAATCATTTTTTCAGATTCAAGAAATGGAGCGGTTAATTGATTCTGAACAGAACCATCCCCTTCGATCTTAAGATTTGAGAAAAAGAAAAATTGATATAGCAGAGTGTCTACATTTTTAGGAATGACAGAAATCAATCGTACAATGGAGAAATATGGGTTCAATCGTAGAAAACATTTCCCAATAGTACCACGTGCAGATATGGTAAAACTGGGCTTCGAGATTGATGCTTTATTGGTGTATCCATATAAACCTTCATTTATTACTCCATTTGAAAATATCGGCACATTACATTTTAAAGTTGAGCTTTCAGAGAAAACTATCGGTTTATCTCCACCAACTTTTAATTCGCTTAAATCGGTAACATATCCCATGCGCCAACCGGAGGGGAGATTGTTGGGGTCGATGTTGTCGACGAACATTTTGCGATATATGGTTTTGGCGGTATCTTCAAGTGCGGCAATAAGCCGGCGATTATTCTCAATCCGCCGCTGCACTGTCTGATACTCAGCCACAATTTTCCCCTGCTCCTCTATTGGCGGTACCGGCAACATTACCTCACACATTTCATCCCATTCAAATACCTCGCGTGCAGACCCATGAGATTTGAAGCGAGCATATCGGTCAAACTCTGGTCGCCGAAACCACATCATCAGATATTCCGGGAGTAGTTTGCTGGTGTTTGAGACTTCAAAGACAATGTAGGCTTGCGAGATGATGCACAGTTTATCGCCTTCGTATAAAGCGACGGTAATTTTGTCCCCATTTCGAGAAGTAACAGGCACATACCCAAACTGACGCGGCTGTACAATCTTGTAGTTAGCCATATCAGTCCCTATAGTATTGGCAATAGAAGGAATAAACTGCTTGCTAATACTTAACCCTAGCATATTATCAACCGCCAAATCACGGTTACGGACATCAACCTGTCGTATATAATCGCCCAGTCTCTTATAGTTCGATTTCATAACCAAGGGATTTGAATACGTCAAGAACTGCGGCGCGAGATTCAGCTTCTTCGCGAAGGATACCGGATAACTCTGATTGCAGTTCACGCATACGAGTGTCGTAGTCAACCGTTTCATCGCGGTTAACAAATTCGATATATTTGCTGGGCACCAAGGAGAATCCTTTTTCCTTTACGCCTCCTTTGCCATTGACAGAAACCGACTTACAAAACTCTGGCACGTCTGCATAAGTATCGGCGTGACCCTCGCGTTGCCAGTTGTGATATGTATTGGCAACTTTACTAATATCGGCATCGGAGAAGCGCACATATTTCTTCTCAAAAGGTTCGCCCATTTGGCGCATGTCGATGAATAGAATCTCGCCTTCGCGGTCGCGATACTTTATTTCCTCTCCCTGACGATTTACAACACGAGCTTTCTTATTGGCATTGAGAATCCAAAGCGTTACGGAAATGTCGGTTGAATAAAAAAGGTTACGAGGCAAAATCACGATTGCCTCAACAAGTCCTTTCTCTATCATCTTGCGGCGGATTGCGCCCTCGGTCCCGTCGGCTGATAGTGCGCCGTTGGCAAGGATGAATCCGGCCACACCGTTACTGGAGAGCTTGCTTACCATGTTGAGAATCCAGCCATAGTTAGCGTTAGAGGTAGGCGGAGTGTCGTAGCCTTGCCAACGTGGGTCATCGGTGAGCTGATTTTCGGCTCGCCAATCCTTTTGGTTGAAAGGAGGGTTTGCCATAATGAAGTCGGCCTTCAATTCTTTGTGGCGGTCATCTGTAAAGGTGTTGGCAGCATAATCGCCGAGATTGGCAGCAATACCACGAATGGCAAGGTTCATCTTGGCAAGCTTATAGGTAGTCTTGGTGAACTCCTGACCATAAACCGAAACATTGCGCCGGTTGCCATGATGGTTTTGCACAAATTTCATCGACTGCACAAACATACCGCCAGAACCGCAGCACGGGTCATAAATAATGCCTTCGTAGGGTTCAATCATCTCAGCAATAAGGTTGACAATAGTCTTAGGAGTATAGAATTCGCCCTTACCTTTGCCTTCCTTTATTGCAAACTTAGAGAGGAAATACTCGTAAACACGTCCTATGATATCATTCTCCTTATCATTCTCAAGGATAGTGTCAAAACCGTCAATCTTGTCAATCAGTGAACCGAGTTTTTCTGCCTCAATACCGAGCGAGCTGTAATAGTTATTCGGCAACGCTCCGGTTAGCGATTTATTCTCCTTTTCAATGTAGGCGAGAGCCTTATCGACTTTGAGAGCAATGTCACTCTGCTTGGCATTCTTTTTCAAAAAGCTCCATCGGGATGTTTCGGGAAGATAGAATACATTTTTGGCAGTATAGAAAGCTACGTTGTCGACAAAAGCCTCCTGCCCGGCAGCGATAATTTCCTGACGGCGTTTCTCAAAATGGAAGGCTGCATATTTCAAAAAAATCAATGAGAGAACCACATGCTTGTACTCGCTCGGCTCAATCGAACCGCGCAAAGCGTCACACGCCTTCCACAACATCTCTTCCATCGGGAGAGCCTCTTTCTTATTTTGCGCTTTCTTAGCCATAATCAGATAGATTCTACGAATTCCTTATTCAGCAATTCATCTAATTCAACATCAAGTAGTTTTGCAATCTTAACCAATAAGGCAATATCGGGCTGTGATGAGTTGGTACACCACTTGGAAACAGTAGAAGGGTTAATGCCCAATTCTGTTGCCAGCCATTTATTCGTTTTTTGCTTTTCTGCCAAAACTACTTTTATTCGATTTATCCTTTCAATCATAACATAAATTCTTTGACTGCAAAATTAATGAAAATTTTTCAGTGCGCAATAGCAAAATGAAATTTCTGCTTATTCCAAGAGTATAAAACCGTCTCCTCACTGAGTGGCGAAGTCATTGTAAGATAATATATGTTGAGAAATCTAAAGTGGGGTAGCCTAAAATATAAAGATAAGGGCGATAAAAGGAGCAAATCGGCGCAGTTAAAAATATATAACGGATGACAATTATCTCAAATTCATTTGTTCCAGATTGCGGCCATCTTCTCTCAAAGTACACTATTAGTACACTACAATTCACAAATATTGCTGATAATCAGCATGGTTACGAATGTGTGAAGAAATTGTCCAGATTTCAAGATGTCAAGAAAGAGCGTAAGTAAACGCTTTTCATCATGTCTGCAACCCTCCGCTCATGTCCCGACCGGGCTTCTGCGGTGCGGTCTGCAACGGCAAAGATAATGAAATATTTCCATTAGACAATAGTGTAAGTAGAAAAATTGTAGCCCTAAATATCAAGTGAATACAATCTGAACGGACAAAATTGGATTAAAAGATAGCACGAAGTGGTATAATATTTAACGTTCACAACACAGTCTTTTTACTCCCATGTCTTTTAACCACCACATTGCCTCACACAATTACTAAGATTTCAAAAGCCATACAAAAAGGGATGGTCAAAAAAATATGTAACTTTGCATGAAGTTAGGAATGCCCACCTACCAAACATATAAATACAATTAGCCTGTCAAAATTACCACACAAAACCGAAAATGAAAAAAGCTTTTGCAATAGTAATAATAGTAACACTATTCGCGGTTCCTGCAATCGCTCAGGTACTGATGCATCAAGATGGCCTGACCTACACGCTATATAATTTAGGTGGAACGCCATATGCAGACGTCAGCGGCCAATCGCTCATGGAAAGCACTGCAGTAACAATTCCATCAACCATAACTAACGAAGGAATAGAATATACTGTCACTGGAATTGGTGCCAATGCTTTCGCATATTGCGATTTCCTAACTTCAATAGATATACCAACTTCCGTTACCACCATAGGCCATGGAGCCTTTTATAATTGTGATGCATTATTCTCGATTGAACTTCCAAATTCAATTACAGCGATTGGCGATAGAGCCTTCGAAAATTGTGATGCACTCTCCTCTATTTCTATCCCGCACTCCGTAACATCAATAGGCCAAAGTGCTTTCTCGTTTTGCCACTCTTTAACCACTGCTGACCTACCCAATAGCTTAAACGCAATTGACGATTACACTTTTGGGGATTGCACCTCTCTTACGAATATAAAAATTCCCAATTCTGTCAAAACAATTGGACCTATGGCTTTTGCACAATGCCGAGCTCTTTCCACGATTGATATTCCAAGCTCCGTAACAGATATTGGTAGCAGTGCTTTCTTTGGCTGCAGCGCATTAACCGCAATAACTCTTCCCAACTCCGTAAAAACAATCGGCCAAGCTGCGTTTAATCAATGCAGTTCACTCACCGCTGTTGATATTCCAAGTTCTATCACCGACATCGGAAGCGGAGCTTTCGGAGCGTGCTCACAACTTGCCGAAATCAACTACAACACACATGACCCGATTTTACTGCCAATCAAAGATATATTTTTTGACGACACCTATCTTTGGGGCACACTGAATGTTCCCGTCGGAACCATCGACATTTTCCGCAACACTGCCCCGTGGGCCTATTTCGAAATTATCAAGGAATGTGATTTCTCAGGTATCGAAGAGGCAGCAACAGACCTTGACCCTAATACTCCTGTGGCTGTTTACAATCTCAATGGCGTGAAAGTTGCCGACTCTACCGCTAATCTTCCTGCCGGGACATACATTGTAAGTCAGGGCACTATCTCAAAGAAAATCACCATAAAGTAACGCCAAAGCCACCGGCGGCTAACAACACAAGCACGCCCCTACATCGCTGTCCGAAATTTTGTAGATGCGCAATATCCTCTTATTTATTTCAGATGTAAGAGGAGGCGAGGGATGTCGTAATTGAGGATGAGGGCATGGGGGAAGTCGGTGGCCTGAAGCAACGGGGCGATGCGCGCATAGTCGGCAATCTGAAATGAGATGTGGGCGTCGCTGCCCAGAAGCACCGGCACTTCGTACTTCCGGCACAAGCGCAGAAGCTCTGTGTTGTTCGGCTCAGCCAGTATCCGCTTGGTGCGTGCCGGCGAGAGTGAATGGTTGTTTACCTCGAGCACCGTGCGCGTCTCTTTCGACACTTTCACCAGCGCCTCCATATCCAGCAGCGCAGTTCCGTCGGCCGGATGACTTATAATCTGAATACGCGGGTCGCGCATCACCTTTATAAGTCCGGCGGTGTTTTCATCCTTCGTGCCGCCTCGCCAGCACACATCGTGAATGCCGGCAATGCGGATATCGAGACTGTTCATTGTCCGTTCGGACACGTCGAGCGTACCGTCGTTGTCCAGAATATTGATTTCACATCCGAGCATCAGCCTCACGCCGTACATCTCCCGTGGCACCACGTGCATGTTGGTGAAATAGATTTCATTGCAGGTGCCCGGAATGGCCGGACCATGCTCGGTGATGCCGAGGAGTTCTATCCCCTTTTCCGCAGCGGCCTTGGCCATCTCCTGCATGGAGCTGTAGGCGTGGCCAGACACGATGGTATGTGTATGAAGATCTGCCTTAACTTTCATTGCTGTGTATCATCAAAAAACTTGAGCCCGCAAAACAACGGCTTTCAGGATGCAAAGATAAGAATGATATTCCACAATCCCATCGCCAATTTTACAGACAGGTCAAATCTTGTTTTTTACAGTCAGGGCCAGCCTCAGCCAATTTTTGTCTTTGTGGACTGTGCCTCGGCGCAGTCTGCCCATAGTCGACCATCAGCTGGTGCTCCTTCCCGCCCCGATTGAAAAAGATTAAACCGGCGAGGGTGAAATTCTGTTTTTATTTTACAGGAAAATAAACTAACTTTGTGTTTGAATAAACAATTTTATGTTTATTTACACATTGCAACCGAAACCAACCAACCGAAAACAGTTTGCCGGATGAACAGCGTAGCCGCACATATGGAATATCTTCTGCGAGAGCACAACTGCGTTGTGCTTCCCGGCCTCGGCGCGTTCATCTGCAACTATGAGCCGGCGCATTTTGACGCGGACAACGACAAGCGCCTCTGCCCTCCCGGACGCCGCCTCGCTTTCAACGAACTGATTGACAATAACGACGGGCTTGTAGCCTCGTCAATATCGCGCCGCCACGGCATCAGCTTCGATGCCGCATGCCGGGTGATTTCCGATGAAGTGGGCCGCATACGCCGCGCCCTCTCGGATGCCGGAAGCCTCCGTTTCGGGCGTCTCGGCACGTTGACCGTCACCGGCAGCGGGCACATTGCGTTCGAACCGGCACAATATGCCGGCATCAACGGTTATCTATTCGGACTGCAACCCATTCAGCTTCATCCTGTGGCTCATGAAACGCCGACGGCTTTATCATCCCTCCCGTCAGTACCATCCTCTGCCCCGTTGCGCGCCAAAGAGCATCACCGCCGGCGCATTTCGGTGCGCACCGTGGCCATGAGTGTGGCCGCCT
>ERZ779956.305-NODE-305-length-29463-cov-8.788051_pt1 | contig 29463 bp, 25 predicted proteins | sample MGYA00511940_ERZ779956 | MGnify/ENA primary metagenome ERZ779956 (study PRJEB29588, sample SAMEA2154992) | human gut metagenome | biome: human gut; feature: human-associated habitat; material: faeces | place: Denmark | collected 2008/2010 ...
GGTGAATACTGTGTAAGCCATTCAACAATTGTATCCTCTCTGTTGAACTCTGCCGCACTATCCTTAGGGAAATATGCCTGTGAAGTTGTTACGCCCCATTTGTATGAACCCTCATCTGGCTCCATATTACCTGTAAGAATATTAAATAAAGTTGTAGTTGCTAATTCATTAGAACCAACAAATGCAATCTTGTCATCTTTATTAACAATAAATGATATATTATCAAATCCATTTTATGCAGGAAATACAGTAATGAATAAATATATTACTAATTATATGACAAAGACTTGTAAAAAAAATAAGAACAAAGATACATGGATCATAAAAGAAAATACACATGAGGCAATAATACCACAAGAAAAATATAATAAAGTTCAAGATATAAAGAAAAGCAAATTTTCTAAAAAGGAAAATGAATATCATTTTTTACTAAAAGATTTACTTTATTGTGGACATTGTAAACACAAACTACAATACAAAATATATAAGTCAAAAGATAAAACAACATATTTATATAATAGTAGTGGATTTATATGTAGTATTGTTTATAAGAAACCAGATAAATGTAAAAACAAAGTATTTATAAATGAGAAAAATCTAAATGAAATAATAAAAGCAAAAGTAAAAGAAAGACTAGGGCAAATTGAAATTGATAAAACAACTAATAAGATAATAGATTATTTTAAAGAAAACAGTAAAGAAGCACAAGAATTAAAACAATGTAAAAATGAATTAGAAAAGCTAAATAGAAAAAAGAGTATTTTATATAGAAAGAAATGTGATAAATATATTACAGAAGATGAGTTCAAAGAAGAATACAATAGAGTAAAAAAGCAAATATCAGAATTACAAAAAAGAAAAGAAGAACTTGAAAAAAATAATAGCAATATAGATATAAATAGAATACGAGAAATTATAACAGAATTTCAAAGTGGAAAAGATATGACAAATGAGTTTCTAAAAGAGATAATTTATCATATTGAAATATATTCAAATGACCGAATTGACATCATATTTAACCTTTAATTTAACTTATAAGAGTTGAATTTTATTTTAGATAATTTAGGTTCTATAAGAGGAGCACAACACAAGGAGGTGCTGTTGCTGCACCAGTTGGCGGAAAGGTATTGTCAGAAGTTTTACCGTATTTAGAGGCGCAAAAAGACAATGTTAAGGAAGAAGACGAAAAAAAGGATGTTGAAGTTCCAAACATTGAGGGACTAACAATAGAGGAGGCAAAGAAAAAATTAAAAAAAATAAATTTGGATTTAGAAATAGAAAATGAAAAAGATATTGTAAATACAGATATAATAACAAGACAAATCCCTAAATCTGGAATAAAAGTAAAAGAAGGAACTAAAATAATGGCGAATGTGTAATACAAGACTTCAAGTATGTTATAACTCACATAAATTAACTCATATAAAATTGAGAACGCATATGAAGCGTTAAAAAGCCAAAATGTGAAAGTGGAGTATGAAAAAGGATATAACCGTATAGATAAAGATGAAGATGACGAAATATTATTAAATCAAGCAATAGAAAAAGCAAGTAAAAGTAAAGAGGTGGTGCTATTTGTTGGACTGGCGGAAAACTATGAATCAGAAGGTGTTGATAGAAATAACATAGATTTTCCTAAAAATCAAACAAGACTAATAAATTGACACTATCAAATTCCTTACCAGTATTGATTTTTGTTGTATTTCAAGGTATAATATATATATATAATTTACCTAAGAGATTAAACAAAAGTGATCGAAATGGAGGTACATAAATGCAAAAAAATACCAAGCAAATGGGAAAAACAAAAAATTTTGATTTTACTCTTGAACCAGGGAAAATGAAATCTAGCAGAATAAGCATGAATAAAGGAACAAGCTTAATTACAGTTATTACAATATGTAGCCTTAATTCAAGCTATAATTATGTAGTACAAATGATGAATTCACTAATTAATCAAACATTTCCTTATTGGGAATGGATAATAGTTATTAACGACAACAAGTCAGATATCATAAATTTAAAAAATATAGATAAAAGAATAAAAATAATTGTATATGACTATGAAACAATTGCCAAAGCAAAAATTGAAGCTATAAAAAACAGTTCAACAGAATTAATTTTTAACTTTGAAGAAAATGATTTATTAAATGCAACAATGCTAGAATGTGGCTTTTTTGCTATGATGCTTAATTATGATGCAGATTTTTCATATTCAAGAGTAGTTGAATTTGGAAAAAAAGAATTGCTAATTAACAATAAGCTAAGAATTATAGATGAAAAGAAGAAAAATATTATTGCTCCAGGGATATTTATAAAAAAACAAAAATTTTTGGAACTTGAAAAATACGAGAAGATAACAGATGATTTGCCAAGACAATGGTACACATGTATAGAACTTCTTAGCAAAAAAGCTGTACCACTTAAAATGGAGTTTTATGGATATTGGCATAGGAATTTAAATGCAAAAAAACAAGATGAAAAAATTACTCCTGAGATGCAAGAAGAAATAGACAAAATAGATGATAAACTAAATACAATTCAATTTGACAATAATTATGAAGTAGATTATAAAAATATTCCTACTATTATTGACTTAAAAAAGCCACCGGTAGTTCCTGCAGATGGGAAAAAAAGAATATTATTTATTTTACCTTGGACGGCAATAGGTGGTGCAGAGATATTCGATTTTAACTTAATAAAGGGATTGAAACAAAAGAATTATGAAATTAGTGTAATAACAACACAGAAAACGGAACATGACCTAAGACAAGAAATAGAACAATATGTGGAAGAATACTTTGATTTATCTACTTTTTTGAAAAAGAAAGATTGGGCCTCATTTGTAGCATATATTATTAAAAGTAGAAGAATTAACCTTGTTTTCTTTTCAAATAGTTATTATGGATATTATGCATTACCATGGCTAAAGTGCCAATTTAAAGAAATTCCTTTTGTTGATTATATACACTCAGAGAATTGGACATTACGAAATGGTGGAAAGCCAAAAGATTCTAATGCAGTAGCAGATTATTTAGATGCTACATATACATGTACAGAATATTTAAAAAACTTAATGTACAAGACAATGAAAAGAAATGTGAAAAATGTAAAAACTGTTTATATTGGAACAGATACCGATTATTTTAATCCAGAATTCGAGTCGGAAAAATATGATGAACTAAAGGAAAAATATAAGGGGAAAAAGGTAATTTTACTTCCATGCAGAATTGTACATGCTAAAAGACCAATTTTTGCGATAAATGTAATAAAGAAATTGGCTGAAATTCGTGATGATGTAAGATTAGCGATTGTAGGAGATGGTGTCGCATTAAAAGATGTAAAAAATTATATAATAGAAAATAATTTACAAAATATAGTAGAATGCTTTGGATATCAAAAAGATGTTAGACCATTTTATAAAGTTGCATCAGCCACAATTATTTGTTCTTTACAAGAGGGATTGGCTCTTGTGGCATATGAATCAATGGCAATGGGTGTACCAGTTGTTTCTGCTAATATTGGAGGACAAAGTGAATTAATAGATGAAGAGTGTGGAGCATTGGTACCAGTTTATCAAAAACTAGAAGAACAGTTAAACTTTAATTATTCTGATGAAGAAATTGAAAAATATGTAACAAAATTTCTTGAAATATTTGATAAACTAGAAAACACAGATATAAAAGAAAAATGTAGAGAAAAAGTAGTAAATGGCTTTTCAATTTCTAAAATGATAAATACAATGGATAAAGAATTTACAAGGCTTATAAAAAGTGGAAGTAAAATTGATAAAAATTTATTAAAAAATGTTGAACTAGCTGAAAGATATTTATTAGTGCATGGTGTATTAGAAAGTAAAGATGAGAGAGAAAAAAGATGAATGATATTATTAGTATAATTATCCCAATGTATAATGCAGAAAAATTTATAGGTAGGCTATTAAATTGCCTGAAAGAACAAACATATAAAAATTTAGAAATAATAATTGTAAATGACGGCTCTACGGATAATAGCCTTGAAATAGCAAAAAAATATAAAAAAGAAGATAAAAGAATTAATATTGTAGATATTGAAAATAATGGAGTAGGAAATGCTAGAAATGTAGGAATAAAAGGAGCAACGGGAAGATATATAACATTTCTTGATGCAGATGATTATATAGAACATAATATGTATGAAAAAATCATAAAAAAAATGGAAGAAACAAATGTAGAATTATTACGTTGTAATTTCATAAAAGAAGACGAAGAAGGAAATATAATCAAATCAAATAATGATTTATTAGACTTATCAAATAAAATACTAGATAAGAGTGAAATAAATAATAAACTTTTATTAAATATTTTTGAAGACAAGCTCCCTACATATGTATATTTACTATTTGCAAAAACAGAAACAATAAAAAATAAACTTGAATTTAGAACAGATATTAGAATGATGGAAGATTTAATATTTTGTCTAGAATTATATATGAATATTAAACAAATATATTTATTTGACTTTAAATGTTATCATTATGTAAGATATGGCGAGAGTAGTACAAGAACGCGTAAAAACCTAGTTAGAAATTATTATGATACGTTGAAGGTAATAGATTTTTTAGAAGATTTACTAAGCAAAAAAAATATTGCTGAAGATATATTTTCTACAATTTATACCACATATTCAACAATATTAATAAAATATATTCTAAGAACATTTCAAAAAGATGATGAGTATAGAATTTCATATGATGAAATGGTAAATTTAATAAAAAATACAGGAGCTATAAATATAATGAAGAATGCAAACTTTGTTAGAGAAGACAACAGTTATATAAATACAATTGGAAATTATATAAAAAAAGAAGATTATATTAATGCATATGAATATGCATTAAAAATAAAAGATAGGAATATTTAATTTATATTATTAAAAAATCAGAAAAAGTATAAAAAATAACTAGAATAAAAAAACTTCTAGTTATTTTTTAAACTAGAAAATATTAAAATATTGCAAATATCTCTTATAGAAAAATTATAAAAAATGTATACAAAAATTAAAATTCATTATATAATATGTTTGAAAAATTATATAAACAAGGAGAACGGTATGAAACTAAAATCTATATTGTATGGTTTAGAAAATTTAAGAGCAAAAGGAGATTTAGACATAGATATACCAAACATAGAAAATGACTCTAGAAAAGTGCAACAAGGAGATATGTTTATTGCAATAAGAGGATTTAAAAATGATGGTACAGAATATATATTAGATGCAATAAAAAATGGTGCAAAAGTAGTATTAGCACCAGAAGACATAGATAAGAGTATAATAAAACAAATTCCAGAGGGAATTACAATAATACTACACCCAGATACGAGGTATGCACTAGCAATATGTTCTTGTAATTTTTATGATAATCCATCAAAAAAATTCAAACTAATAGGAGTAACAGGAACAAAAGGCAAAACTACTACAACTTATATGATGAGAGAAATATTAAAAGAGCAAGGCATAAAAACAGGATTAGTTGGAACAATAGCAATTTATAGTGGAGATACAAAACTTAAAGACAGTGACAGAACAACACCGGAAAGCTTAGAATTACAAAGAATGTTTGCACGAATGGTAGAAGATGGTTGCGAAGTAGTTATAATGGAAGTATCCTCTCAAAGTTTAAAACTCTCTAGAGTAGCAGGTTGTGATTTTGATATGGGAGTATTTACAAATTTTTCAGAAGATCATATAAGCCCAAAAGAACACCCGGATATGGAAGACTATTTGAATTCAAAGTTAAAGTTATTTACAATGTGCAAAAAAGCATTTGTAAATGTAGACAATATATATTCTTCTAAAATACTAAATGCATTAAAAGATTGCGATGTTAAAACATATGGCCTAGATAATACCGCCATGGTTTCAGCAAAAGATATTACAATAACAAATTCATATGTTGACTTTATAGTAAAACTAAATGCTAAAAATGAAAGAGTAAAAGTAGAAATCCCAGGAAGATTTAGTGTATATAATGCATTAGCTGCAATATGTGTTTGCCAACAACTAGGATGCGATACAGAGAGTATAAAAAAAGCTTTACAAGAAGTAAGAGTTCCAGGAAGAAGCGAATTGGTAAATAATAAGAAGAATTTAACAATAATGTTAGACTATGCACATTCACCAGAAAGTTTAGAAAGTATCTTACATGCTGTAAAAGGCTATACTAAGGGAAAAGTAATTTCAGTATTTGGCTGTGGAGGAGATAGAGATACAACTAAAAGAGCCATAATGGGCGAAATTTCTGGTAAAATTGCAGATTATACAATAATAACATCAGATAACCCACGAACAGAAGACCCAGAAGAAATAGTAAAAGAAGTAGAAAGTGGAATAAAAAGAACAAAAGGAAAATATGTATGTATAGTAGATAGAAAGAAAGCTATAGAGCATGCAATAAAAATGGCAACAAAAAATGATATAGTAGTATTGGCAGGAAAAGGTCATGAGACATATCAAGAAGTAAATGGCGTAAAAAATCCTTTTGACGAAAAAACAATTATAAAACAAATAATAAACAAAATGTAAGGAGAGAATTATGCAATATCAAATAAAAATATTATTGTTGTCATTTGTAATTACAATAATTACATCATTAGCAATAATACCAATATTAAAAAAATTAAAAGTTGGTCAAATGGAAAGAACAGAAGGTCCACAATCCCATTTAGGTAAACAAGGAACACCAACAATGGGTGGCATAATAATGATTTTAGTAATTACAGTATTAACAGGATTCCTGTGTTATGATTATATAAAAGATAATCAATCATCTGTTGCAAAAAACTTAATACCAATTGCAGCAGTATCAATAGGCTTTGGTCTAGTAGGATTTATAGATGATTTTAAAAAATTAGTTTTAAAAAACACAGAAGGACTAAAACCACTGTACAAAATGATAGGATTATTAATATTTTCAGTAGCATTTGTATTATACATAACAAAGGTGCTAAATATCGGCACAGAAACATATATACCTTTTATAAAAACATATTTTACTTTACCAGTATGGTTATATATACCATTTGCAATACTTGTATTACTTGGAACATCAAATGCAGTAAATCTTACAGATGGAATAGATGGACTAGCAACAAGTGTAACAGCACTAATATTAACTTGTCTAACAGTAATAGGAATAATATTTAATATAAAGGAAATAGTTGTATTTGGAAGTATTACTATAGGAACATGCTTAGGATTTTTATTATTTAATTTAAACCCAGCAAAAATATTTATGGGAGATACAGGTTCATTAATGTTAGGTGGAGCAGTTGCTGGAATGGCATTATATTTAAAAATGCCATTATTATTACTAATAATAGCTTTAGTGCCAGTGATAGAAACATTATCTGTAATGATACAGGTAAGATATTTTAAGAAAACAGGAAATAGAATTTTTAAAATGACACCAATACACCACCATTTTGAATTATCAGGTTGGAACGAAAACAAAATAGTATCAATATTTAGTATTATAACATTAATGTTAAGTGTGGTAGGATTATTAGCAATATAATTATGAGAAAGGAGAATCCAATGACAAAAAGCAAAAAAACAATTTCAAGTTTTGTAAATAATCAATTTGATTTTATACTTTTTCTAATAATTATTATATTGCTATCATTAGGAATTGTTATGGTGCTATCAGCATCAGCTCCATCAGCAATTGCAGAATCTGGTAATAGTTATTCATATGTAAAAACGCAACTATTAGCTGCAGTAATTGGAATAGGGTTAATGATAGGTATTTCCAAAATAGACTATAGAATATATAAAAATTTTTATAAAATATTTTATGTAATATCTGTAGGAATATTGCCATTAGTGCTAATACCTGGATTGGGAGTAGAAGCAAATGGAGCAACAAGATGGATAGACTTAGGCTTTATACAATTTCAACCATCAGAAATTACTAAAATAGGGTTAATAATATTTTATGCAGGATATCTTACAGACCATAAGTCAGAACTAAAAAGCTTTAAAAATGGATTTGTAAGACCTTTATCATGGATAATTCCACCAATATTTATACTGTACTTTGTACAAAACCATTTAAGTGCATCTGTTGTTACAGCAGCAGTAACTTGTGTAATGATGATTATGGCAGGATGTAGGTTAATCTACTTTGTAATAACAGGTTTAATAGGTGCACTTGCAGTAACAGTAGGAATAATAGCATTGCAAGCCACGGGAAAAGGAGGATTCCGTATAAAAAGAATTATGTCTTTTATGGATCCTTGGGCAGATGCGACAGAAGTTGGATGGCAAGCAGTCCAAGGATTATATGCAATAGGTTCTGGTGGACTTTTTGGTGTAGGATTAGGAGAAAGTAAACAAAAATATTTATATATACCAGAACCACATAATGATTTTATATTTTCAATATTAGCTGAAGAATTAGGTTTTATAGGTTGTGTTATAGTAATTTTACTATTCGCAATATTTATTTGGAGAGGAATTTTAATAGCAATAAAATCACCAGATATGTTTGGTAGTCTGTTGGCAACTGGAATAACAACATTAATAGGGATACAAGTAATTATAAATATAGGTGTTGTAACATCATCAATACCAAACACTGGAATGCCATTACCATTTTTTAGCTATGGAGGTACAGCATTATTAATTTTATTAAGCTCATGTGGAATTCTGCTTAATATTTCAAGAGCAGGAACTAAGGTATAAGGAGGAAAAAAATGAAGGTAATTATTGCTGCTGCAGGTACAGGTGGTCATATAAATCCAGGAATAGCAATTGCAAATAAAATAAAAAGTGAACAGCCAAATTCAGAAATAATATTTATAGGAACAGAAAGGGGACTAGAAAATGATTTAGTTCCAAGGGCTGGATATACCTTAAAAACAATAGAAGCATATGGATTTAGCAGAAAAGTTTCAATAGGAAATATAAAAGAAATGTATAAAACTTTTGCTTCAATAAAAGAGGCTAAAAAAATAATAGAAGAATTTAAGCCAGATGTTGTTATAGGTACTGGTGGATACATATGTGTTCCGGTTATGCTTGCTGCAAAATCAAAAAAAATCCCAACTGTATTACATGAGAGCAACGCATTCCCAGGAATAGCTGTAAAAATGTTATCAAAAAAAGTTAATCTGATATTAGTTGGATTTGAAGATGCAATAAAGAAATTACCAAAAGCTAAAAAAATTGTTGTAACAGGAACTCCAACTAAATTAAGAAAAATGGAATTGACAACAGAAGAAAAGAAAAAGATAACAAAAGAATTTGGCTTTAAAGATTATGAGCCAAGAGTATTAATATTTGGGGGAAGTCAAGGGGCACAAAGTATAAATGACAGCATGATAGAAATAATAACCGAAAAAAGCAATAGAGGATATCAAATTATATGGGCAGCAGGCCCATCGCAGTATGACATAATAAAAGAAAAATTAAATGAAAAAGGAATAGATATAAACAATATACAAAGTGTAAGAGTAGTACCATATATTTATAATATGCAAGAAATTATGAACTATGCAGACCTTGTAGTTTCAAGAAGTGGAGCAATGACAGTAACAGAAGTTGCACTATTAGGAAAACCAGCTATATTTATTCCATTTCCTCATGCAACGGAAAATCATCAAGAATATAATGCAAGAGTTTTAGAAGATGCTTGCGCGGCAAGGGTAATATTAGACAAAAACTTAACTGGCACAATGTTAGATCAAAACATATATAGTATAATATCTAACACAGAAGTATTAAAAAAGATGGGACAAAATGCGACAAAAATAGCCATAAATGATGTCGAAGATAAAATATATAAAGAAATAATTAAAATAATAAAACAATAATTGTCGAAAAACATAAAAAACGAACGAACTAAAATGCTTGAACTTCTAGCAAATATGATATATATTGAACATATCTTAACAAAGGAAGGGATAAGTATGAATAACATAAAAGAGCTTTATGGAGAAGCAATTATTGATTCTAGAGATTCAGAAGAGTTAAACATAGGAGAAAGAATAAAATTAGAATATTATAAGACAATTAGCAAACTCTTTGCGAATGGAAACAGAGAAACATATGGAATAGGCATAGTAAAAAAGTACAAAGACACTAAAAAGGAAAAAATAGAAAGTAGAGAAATAAATAATATTTTATTAGAAGAAAAGCAAACAGAAAAATTATTAAAAATATTAATAAACAATAAAGTAACGCCGATAGCACTAGATGATGTATTAACAGACCTAATAAGAGCATAAAATTATACAGTAAAAGCCTTCTTTTGGATTTATTATTCCAAAGAAGGCTTTTTGTGGGGAAAAAGCATTATATATCTAGTGCATTAAACTCTTAATTTTTTAATAATTAGAATCTCGTTTTTTAATTTATCAATAATATCTTTTCTGGTAATAACAGCTTGTCTGTATTCATTCAAAACTTGAAGGAAATTATCAAAGGTTTCGCCATCTTGCAAAAGCATTCTAATACCCTCTCTATAATAGTTTTGAGTTTTTTCCTTAGTAGCTTTAAGCATTTTAATACTGTAGCTTTCCATTAATTCCAATCTTTTAATTTGAGATTGCAAATACTTAATATAATCCCAAATACAAGAAATCTCGTAATTGGTATCATCAATAACAACTTTAAATAAAACTTTTAAAACTTTTCCGTTTATTTTACCTAACTTTTTATTCTCATTTAATTGGTCTAAAGCAACAAGAACAGGGTCAGGTCTTGCATCTTTTATTAAATCACGTAGGGTTTCTGAAATATTTACGTGTGTTGTATATCTTCTTTTGGTAACAATAGCATCATATTCATCAGCAACTCTAATAATTTGAGCGCAATAAGGAATGTTTTCTTTAGTTACACCATTAGGATAGCCAGTTCCATTTAAAGCTTCATGATGGTATAAAGGGCCAACAGCATAAGGACGCAATTCTAAATCCTTTATACACATTTCATAACCTAAAGTAGTATGAGTTTTCATTATTTCATATTCTTCAGGTGTTAATTTATCAGGTTTATTTAATATACTTAAAGGAATAAACATTTTGCCAATGTCATGCAAATAAGCACAAATTGTACAATAAACTGTATAACTATTATTGCAGTTCAAATATTGGCAAATTCTGCAAACAAGATTAGCAACATTTTCACTATGCCTTTTAGTAAAAAAATCAAGATTACCTAAAACATTTAACTGGTATCTCATAGTCTTATCTAAATTATACGATTTTAGAGCAGTAGGACTATAAAAATCTATTTTTGGATCTTTCATAACAACTCCTTTTTACACATAAAGTGTATTTTTTCATTAGCGGTATATAAAATATAATACTACATATGAAGTTTTTTATCAACAAAAAAAATATAAAAAATTGACAAAATATTTAATACTGTATATACTTAAGCAAAAGAGAAGCTCTAACTACTATTAAGAAAGGAAAGAAAAGAAGAGATGTCTAAAATATTAATAAAAAATGGAAAAGCTTTAATTATTAAAAATAACGATGTTGTGATAGAAGAGATAAATATTTTAATTGAAAACAGCAAAATAAAAAAGATGGAAAAAAATTTAGAAGATAGTGAAGCATATATAATAAATGCGAAAAACAAAATTATAATGCCAGGACTAATAAATGCACATTCACATGTACCAATGAGCATATTTAGGGAAACAACAGAAGGATGTAGTTTATACGAATGGTTAAATGAAAAAATATGGCCAAGGGAAGAAAAACTAACAGGAGAGGATATATATAATGCAAGTATGCTGTCATTTATAGAAATGATAAGAACAGGCTGTACTTGTATAAATGACCAATATTTTATGTCAGAACAAATAAGAAAAGCAGCAGAGAAAAGCAAAATAAGGTTAGTTCTAACCAGAACAATTACATCAACAGATGGGGAAGAAGGCACTGATAAAAGAATAGCTGAATTTGAACATTTATATGAAACACGAGATAAACAAAATGATTTAATAACATATACTGTAGCACCACATAGTTTTTACACATGTTCAGACAATTGCTTAGAAAAGGTTTCTAAAATAGCATCAAAATATAATTTGCCAGTACATGTACACTTTTTGGAAAGCATAGATGAAATAGAAGATATAAAAAAACAACACGGGCAAAAAGCAATATATGTATTAAAAAAATACTTTGGTAATACGCATAACATATTGGCACATGGTGTTAAGTTAGATGATGAAGATATAGAAATACTAAAAACAATGGATTGTAGCATAGTACATAATCCAATATCAAATTTAAGATTAGGTTGTAAAATAGCAGACACAACTAAATACATAAAAAACGGGTTAAATGTTGCATTAGGAACAGATGGGCAAGGTTCAGGAAGTAATTTGGATATGTTTGATGCAATGAGAGTAGCTTGTTTAATACAAGGTGGCATACATGAAAATGAAGCAAGAATAACAGCAAAAGACGTTATAAAAATGGCAACAATAAATGGAGCAAAAGCATTAAAATTGGAAGATAAAGTAGGAAATTTAGAAGAAGGCAAACAAGCAGATATAATAATAGTAGATACAGAAGAAAAGCTAGACAATATAAAAATGATACCAAATTTAAACCAAATTGCAAACTTAGTATATAACACAAGTGGACTAAATGTGGAAACAACAATTGTAAATGGAGAAATCCTAATGGAAAACAAGCAAATAAAACATATAGACGTGGACAACATAATAAGAAATGTAAATAAAATGAATAATTGAAATTTATTTACCAAAAAACGTGAAAATACTGGACTTTTACGGCATTTTGTGGTATAATTATAGTATAAATGGGTTAAAATAAAATTAATTTTGGAGGTACCTAAAAATGTTTAACGAAGAAGTATTTAAATTTGATATAGATAATATAAAAAATGATTTAGCAATAGAAGGAATGGAAATAACAAATGCAGATGTAGACATATATAGAAGATTTGCAAATGATGAATTAAATATGCCACAATTAATAGAAATAATAAAAAATCAAAGTTTATAAAATTAAAATTACACAAAAAACTGCCAATAAACAAAAGGCAGTTTTTAATTGTAAAAAGTGTAGAAAGGAAAAATTATGAGAGACATATATGAAACCTATAACTCTAAATATTGCTATCCAGGAACCACTGTATTAAAAAATAAATTAAACATAATGAACATAGAAAAATTGCAAACATATGAAGCAAAAATTACAGCTGCAAAATCCTTAGGCTTAAGAAAATCAGGTATAACAGGAAACTTTGACTCAAACCATATTAAACAGATTCATAAATACCTATTTGAAGACGTATATCCATTTGCAGGACAATTTAGAACAGAAAATATAGCAAAAGGAGAGTTTAGATTTGCTCAATTTGAATATATAGAAACAGAACTTGAAAGATTATTAAACAAGCTAAAAAAAGAAGAATATTTGCAAGGATTAAATAAAAAAGACTTAGCAACAAAATTAGCATACTATTTAGCAGAACTAAACGTATTACATCCATTCAGAGAGGGCAATGGAAGAACAAACAGAGAATTTATAAGACAATTAGCATTAAAAAATGGCTATCAATTAGACTTAAAAAAAGCCAAAGCAGAGGAAATATTAGAAGCAAGCATAGAATCAATAGTAGACACAAGAAAATTAGAAGAAATAATCTATGAATGCCTACAATTAGGGACTGTTCCAAATTGTCCTTAGTGACAATTTGGGGCTGTCCCTAATTGTAGATTCCACCATATTGTTTTCATATATAATGGGCGATTAAAATCGCCCCTACACAATTATCCTAATTTAAATGGGTTACCTCGAGGGCTGTCTCTAATTGGAAATATTTTCTATTTCTTGAATGGTTAATCCTGTTGCTTTAGCTATTGTTTCTTTGCTTATTTTTAACTCTAACATTTTTTTTGCAACCTCTAGTTTGCCTTTTTCTAGTCCTTTAGCATAAGTTGCTTTTTCATCCATTATTGCCTTTTGCCTTAATTCTTCCATTCTTTCTTTCAATTCTTCTTCGCGTTTTCTTTCTCCGTCTTCCAGTCCTTTAGCGTAAATTGCTTTTTCGTCCATTATTGCTTTTAGTCGTAAATCTGCTATTCTTTGCATTCTTTCGTCTTCACTTAAACTATCAAGTTTTTCTGTTGCTTCTTTTATTTCTTTGTTTTCTCCCATCTTTTCAGTCACCCTTTCCGATTTTGGATTTTCCAAAAAATATAGCCAATCTAATAGTTTATCTTTTTCCTTTTCTCTTCCCTTTATTTTTGGTAACTCTATAATATCAATTTCTAACTTATCTGTCAATATTTTACCTCCTGTTTTATTATCCATTATTTTCCATACGCTATGATAATCCATTTCTTTTAAATTCTTTACTTCAAAATCTGTTATTAATATTACAATTGTTTTTTCTAGTAACGAATAATCTTCTCCTGTTTTTATTTGTCTTGTATACAACCTACTCCAATAATATAGTATTCTTTCTATTATATTGCTTTGATCTATTAATTGCATTTCTATATTGCATTTTTCCTTTCCATCAAGCTCTGCTAGTATGTCTAACACTCCTAATTTGTCGTCTTTAAATTCTCTTCTTAATATCGGGTTCTTACTTAAATCTATACTTTCTATTTTTCTTTTTAGTATTGTTTCTAAAAAACCTTTCGTTATTCTTTCGTTTCCTATCTCACCAAATAATGCTTGAAATACTACATCTAATTTAGGCGATAATGTTTTTGTTTCTTTGTTTTTTTCCATAAAATGTTCCTTTCATTGTTAACTATTGCTTAAACAGTTTCTTAAAGTAGAACATTCACCTCCTATCATTAGATTTTATTTTCTTATTTTTTGGATTTTAATTAGATTTTAAATTTTAGAATTAAATTATTTAAAATTTGTGTTGATTTTTGAATAAATAACTTTTTAGATTTTAATATATTTTTATAAGTTATTAGCTAATTGGTCTTCACTATTCAAGCAATGTAATTATATATAATCATAATTTACAATTTTTGTCAACTCATTTTTGTTATGTTTAAATGGTAATATTTCAGGGCTGTCCCTAATTGGGCAAATGGGACAATTGGGGACTGTTCCTAAATGAGGAATCGTAGGGGCGATTTTAATCGCCCGCCAAAATGGGGCAAAAAAAAGATGGTGCAGATGCACCATCCCTCGAAAGTTTCAGAAGACACCGTAAGCGCGGTGAAAACTATTTTAGTGATACTTTTAGCATATCTGAGCCGAATAGCTCCACGCTAAAATTTTTTCCTATGTGCTCTTCAATGCGTGCCCGCATTATCTGATGCGCTTGACTGCGCTCAGCCAGACTGGACTCCCGATGATTGTAATTACAGAAAACAATCATATGCTCGGGCATTTTAAATGTCCAATCGAAATTCCATACATAACGGAATTCGCTGGAGCAGGTATTGCTCCACAACTTTTCTGCCCATTCCTGGAACCCAGGGGTTCCGAAACTATCGGAATCAAGGCCGATGAAGATCGTGGTCTTGTATCCGCACTTTTGTACGTTCTCAACATAAAGTCCTTCGAACTCCTTTGCATATGAGGAGTTATGGCTCATTTCACAAGTCGCCTTTTTCAGCTTCCTTTTTGCCATAAGGGCTTTTATGCCCTTAGAGTTTGATTTTTCGACAAGCGTCGCATAAGCATTGATGTTCATTTTTTTTTCCTCTCATTCTTATACTAACATCCTATTGGATATTATACCTTTATTATACCACATACTTCACATAAAGTCAAGATTATGTAAAATTTATAAAAAATATTGCGTTATTTTTAAAAATGGGATATAATTAGTTATTAAATTAAGGGGATAGTGAATAAGCATGCCTAATAAAGAAACTCATAGAGCATTTAACCAGTTGTTAAATACTTTTTTAGAAATTAATAATAAAGAGGAAGAGTTGGCACAAGATGGTACTAGTAGTATAAAATTAGTACCTATATTTTTGTATAATGATACAGACAAAAAGCTAAAGGTAGAATTTAAAATTGGAAACGAACAATTAACTAAGATTAATAATCTTCCAGATTTTTTTGAAAGAATGCTTAATAGAGAAAAATATAAATATAACAATGTGCTAGAGTTTATACATGAGGAAAATGCTTTTGAAGAGCAAAGTAGGCCTTTGCTAAAATTTTTATTAAAATATGCAGAAATAATTAAATATGCAAATGATGTAAATAATAACTATGCATATTATGGAAGAAACTTTAATGTGAATAATGTGGTACTATCAAATACAGGTTTAGATGAACTATTTGAAATATTAAAAGGGAAAACAGTAGAATTTGAAACAAAAACAGGAGAAAGAAAAATTCAATTTATAGATGAGCCAATAGATATAAAATTTATACTAGAAAAATCAGATGAAAGTACATATTGTTTAACACCTAATATAGATGTGTATGGGTATGATATATTTTATGGAAAAAATTATTCTTATTTTTTGATTGATAATAAGATGCACAAATGTTTACCAAAAGTGGAAAATAGGAACCTAGAATTGCTAGAAGTGTATAAAAAAAATTATACTCAATCAATAGTATTTAACGAAAATAATTTAAGAAATTTTTTTGCAATTGTTGTACCAAAAATAAAAGATAATTTTGAAATAAAAAATATAGACAAAGAACAAATAGAAAAATACATGCCTAAAGATTTGTATGTAAAAATATATTTGGATTATAACGAAAAAGGTTATATAATAGCAGATATTAAATTCTGTTATGGAAATGTGGAATTTAATCCAATAAAAAACGTAAATTTGGAAATAACAAGAAACGCTATACAGGAAAATGAAGTACTTGATACATTTGTACAAACAGGTTTTATGCTTGATAGTGCAAACGCAAGATTAGTATTAGCAAATGATGAAAAAATATATAATTTTTTATCAAAAGAAATAGAAGATTATATGAAAAAATTTGAAGTCTTGGTTGCAGAAGACTTCAAAAAAAAGGACATAAAAAAAATAAAAATAAAATCAATAGGAGTAAAAATAGAAAACAATTTATTAGACATAAACTTGGGAGATTTTAAATTTAATATTTATGAAATAAAAGATATTATAAATAAATACAAACTAAGAAAGAAATTTTATAGATTAAAAGATGGAACTTATATTTCTTTAGAAAAAAATAGCAGTTTAGATTTTTTAGAAAATTTGACAGATAACATAGAAATAGAAGATGAAAATGTAGAAGAAAATTCAATAAAATTGCCAATATATAGAGCTTTATATTTAGAAAAAATATTTAAAAACATGCCTAATACTAATATACAAAAAAATGAGTATTATAAGAATATGATTAGCCAAATAGAAGATAGGCAAATAGATTTAAGTACAAAAATTCCACCAAAATTAAATGCAGAATTAAGAACATATCAAAAAATAGGTTATAAATGGTTGAGAACATTAGAACAATATAAAATGGGAGGAATTTTAGCAGATGATATGGGTTTAGGAAAAACAATACAATTATTAGCTGTTATACTTTCATATGTTCAGAAGAACAAAGAAAATGTAAAGCCCTCTATAATAATATGCCCGAGCTCTTTAGCACTAAATTGGTATAATGAAATTCAAAAATTCACTCCCACGTTAAAAGCATTAGTAATAAGTGACGATTACTTAGAGAGAAAAAGAAAAATAGAAGAAATAGGCAAATATCAAGTAATAATTACATCATATGATTCTTTAAAAAGAGACATAGATTTATATGAAAATTATTGTTTTAAATATGTTGTAGCAGATGAGGCACAATATATAAAAAATAATAATACAAAGAACTCAAAAGCAATAAAAACAATTAATGCAGAAACAAAATTTGCATTAACAGGAACACCGATAGAAAACTCACTTTCTGAGTTATGGTCAATATTTGATTTTATAATGCCTGGTTATTTATACAAATATAAAAAATTTAAAGAACTATATGAAACACCTATAATAAAAGAACAAAATGAAGATGTAATGAACAAGTTAAAAAAACAAATTGAGCCATTTGTTTTAAGAAGAACAAAAGGGGAGGTTTTAACAGAACTTCCAGACAAAACTGTAACTATATTAAATAATGAAATGTCAGAAGAGCAATATAATATATATATGTCATATATGGCACAAGCTAGAAAAGAAATAATGAGCCAGATAGATATAAATGGATTTGAAAAAAGTCAAATAAAAATATTATCACTGTTAATGAGATTAAGACAAATATGCTGCCATCCAAAATTATTTTTAGGAGAATATGAGGGAGAAAGCAGTAAGCTAAACCAATGTATAGAAATAATACAAGATGCTGTATTAGGAGGACACAAAATACTACTGTTTTCAAGCTATACTTCAATGTTTGAAATAATAGAGGAAAAATTGAAAAACATTGGAGTAAAATATCTTAAATTAACAGGACAAACTAAAGTTGGAGAAAGAATAGAGTTAGTAGATAAATTTAATACAGATGAAAATATAAAAGTATTTTTAATTTCGTTAAAAGCGGGTGGAACAGGTTTAAACCTTACAGGAGCTGACATGGTAATACATTATGACCCATGGTGGAATTTGTCTGCAGAGAACCAAGCAACAGACAGAACATATAGAATAGGTCAAAAAAGAAATGTACAAGTATATAAACTAATTACAAAAAACTCAATAGAAGAAAAAATATATGAATTACAACAGAAAAAAGCAAAATTAATAGATAATATGTTATCAACAGATGCAACTTTTATAAATAAATTATCAAAAGATGATATATTAGCACTGTTTGAATAAGAAATAAGCAAGAAAGTTTCAAAAATTTGTTTTAATAAAGTATATATTATATTAAAAAGAGGGAAAACCCTCTTTTTAATATTGTATGTTTTTTGTTGTTCCGTCTGTTAATAATACTTTTATACTCTCTGGTCCGCCATTTCCTAAGAATTCAGCTACACCACTGGCAACTTTGATTTTTTGTTGGTTAGGATCACTTGAATTTGGATCATGTATTACATATAAATCGTTATTTTTTGTTATAAAATATAAATCTATATCGTTAAATACTGATTTAGTTACTTTGTATAAATATTTAGCATTAGTATTTTCGATTAATACTGCTCCCATACTTTCGCTTATGGCAATTGAACCATTTTCTATTGAAGCTACTACATCAGTATCATGACTAGGTGAACCATAATATGTAACACTATCTATTAGTGTTACAGTAGTATATCTATAAAAATCATTTGTTGTATATTTAATGGTATTTGTGGTTTCATTATCATCATCAAAAGAAGTAGATTCACTTGAATTAAGTGGCACTTGTATAAATGAATTTTTTCCATTATTTTTGTTATTAACATTGTTTTTAAAATCTAATAATACTTTTTCAATATAAAATTTATCACTTGTGTCATCGCTTTTGATGTTGTTATATTTAATAATAGCAGAAACTAGAGTACATACAACAAGCACAACAAATATTATAATAGCTATAATTGCAGGGACCATAGAAGTTTTTGGCTCTTCTTCTCCTTTTAATCTTATATGAGTATTTTGTGCTTTCCAGTTTTCCATTTTAATAGGTAACCAAAAGCCATAAATTCCAAATGTAATAACAGTTAAAAACCACCATAACAAATAATGACCAATTAAACTTAAAGAACTTCCATTAAATACAATTCTTTTGCGATTTATAATGGTGTGTTTTGCAAGCCATTTTTGCTTGTAACATATTCCAAAAGGATATAGTATTCCTAAAGAAATAATAGTTAGGAAATTGCAAAGTAAATTTACACCTATTACTCCTAAAACCCCACCATCAAAATAGCTTTCACCTTTTACAAATGTTTCATCTTCAAAGTGAATATTTGAAACTATCCATTGTTCCTTTCTTATTGGAATCCAAAAACTATAAATTCCCAATGTTATAATAGTAAAAAATATCCATTTAAACCTTTGGACAAATAAAGAGGCGCCAGTTCCTTCAAATTTTAATCTTTTTCCATTGTAAACAGTATGGTCTATTTTATAAGCAATTAATAATTTCTCTGCCCATGCAGATGCTATTCCTAAAGTAGCAGCAGTTATTAGAAAAGATAAAATGCCATATCCAATTAATTCTAGGACTTTGCCATCAAAATAGGAATCAGTTCTTTCCACTTTTTTTTCTACTTTAATTTCATCATATACTGACTCTGTTTCACTTTGTTCAGTCTTTTGCTCGTTCATTATAAAATTTCCTCCCCTTTTTTATTTTATATAATTATAGTAGTATACAAATTAAAAAAAATCAAGCAAATATAGATATATAACAATGGAAAATATTGAAAAGATAGATAATACATGGTATAATTATTATGTTAATACGTAATTGCGTAATGCAGAAAGGAGAAAAAATGAAAATTTTTTTTGAAACGCAAAGCTCTGAAGTCACAGGATCCAGTCACTTAGTGACTATAATAAGAGACAACAAACCGCTAAGGATATTAGTGGATTGTGGTAAATTTCAGGGAGAAGCCGAAAAAGAAAAAAATAGGTTCTTCGGATTTGAACCTGATAAAATAGATGTGGTGTTTGTGACGCATGCACATTACGACCACATTGGAAGAATCCCGCAACTCATTAAAAGTGGTTTTAAAGGAATAATCATCTCTAATGAGGTGACAAGGAGAAGAGCCCAGATATCTCTGGGAAGAAGTAACAACTTTGTTTTTTCACAGTGGAAACACGTTGAAGAAACATTTTTATACTCTTTTTCAAGGGAGATAAAATTTGCATTTTTTAAAAATGCACACATTGCGGGCGCAACTGCGCTATTTCTCCGGGTAGAGAACCATAATTACTCTGAGAATTACCTGTTTACAGGTGATTATTTAGAGAAAAGTAATTTTGCCCAAACATGGTTTCCAGAATGGGTGTATAGGTTGCCACTGACAATTGTGGCTGAAACGACGTATGGGACAGGAGCAAAAAAGGAGCATGGCAAATTTGAAAGGGAATTAAAGGAGTGGATGAGATCTCCAAGTCATACAGCAGTTGTTCCTGTATTTGCTATGGAGCGGGGACAGGTAATCCTTAAGAAAATTGGCGAGATGCAGAAAAAAAGAAAAATTTCTGCAAATATCCCAATTTTTATACAAGGCGAAAGTCTTGTTGATTACACCAATCAATATTTGGCTGAAGGTTTAATCCCGTATCAGCCCAATGTTATCCCTGTACCTACTAATGTAGGTATAAGAACATTGCCACAATATAAGATTGTTGTAACAACTCCTGGAATGGGCAAGGATGGAGCTTCTCGTACGTGGATAGAACATGCCAAAAAAAACAAAAATATTATGCTTTTTAAAGTAGGCTATGCACCAGAAACAGCTCCCATGGGAAGACTGGGCCAAATGAATGTCAAATTCATGGAGACCAATGAGTTTGGCTCACATTGTACAGGAGAAGAGATGATAGAATTTCTATCACGATTCGAATGTATAAAAAACGTTATTTTAGTGCATGGTAACATGAGCACTAAGAAAATAATGTTTGAAGCAATTAGGGAAAGGAGAATTGCTTCAAAAGTTTGGATTCTTGAACCAGGTGAATTTATCTGGAAAGATCTGAACAACTAAAATTACAAGGACACTCTATTTTAGAGTGTCCTTGTTTCATAAATAATTAGTAATGAAAAGAAAAATGTTAAATTTTACTTGTACAACTAAATAAATTATGATAAAATATTTGACATAAGATTGGGGAGGAAACATATGTATAGAAACAAAAATTGTGGAGAATTAAATATTAAAAATGTAGGAGAAAATGTAGTAATAGCTGGATGGGTTCAAAGAATAAGAAATTTAGGCTCAATGAAATTTATAGACTTAAGAGATCAATTTGGCATAACTCAAATAATTGTAAATGATAATTGTGCAGATAATCTTGTAACAGAGTGTGTTATTCAAGTTGATGGAACAGTAATAGAAAGAACAAATAAAAATTCTAAAATACCTACAGGCGAAATAGAAATAGAAGCAAAAAAAATAGAAGTACTTGGAACGTGTAAAAACATATTACCATTTGAAGTAAATTCGGAAAAAGCAGCAGATGCAAGAGAAGACTTAAGATTAGAATATAGATTTTTAGATTTGAGAAACGAGAAATTGCATAAAACAATTATACTTCGTAGTGAAATAATGAAAACTATTAGAAATAAAATGGACGAGCTTGGTTTTACAGAAATACAAACACCAATACTTGCAAATTCTTCGCCAGAAGGTGCAAGAGATTTCTTGGTACCAAGCAGATTACACCCAGGAGAGTTCTATGCTCTACCTCAAGCACCACAACAATTTAAACAATTGTTAATGGTTTCTGGATTTGATAAATATTATCAAATAGCACCATGTTTTAGAGATGAGGACCCTAGAGCAGACAGAGCACCAGGCGAGTTTTATCAATTAGACTTTGAAATGAGTTTTGCAGAACAAAAAGATGTATTGTCAGTATTAGAAGATATTTTTACAACAATATTTAAAAAACATACAAACTGGAAGATTACAGACACTCCATTTCCTCGTATACCATATAAAGAAGCAATGGAAAAATACGGTAGTGATAAACCAGATTTAAGAAATCCATTAATTATACAGGATGTAACACAATTATTTAAAGATACAGAATTTAATGCTTTTAAAGGAAAAACTATAAAAGCAATAATAGTAGAGAATGGTGCAGAACAAGGAAGAAAATTCTTTGATAATATGGGAGAATATGCTGTAAATGAACTAGAAGCAAAAGGATTAGCCTGGGTTAAATTTGAAAAGGAAAATGAGATTACAGGCGGAATAGCTAAATTTATAACTAAAGAAATAAAAAAAGGGTTAGAAGAAATTGGTGCTAAACCAAACGTTGCAATTTTCTTTATTGCAGATGAATTTAAAAAAGCACAAAAAATAGCAGGTGGAGTAAGATTAGAATTGGGTAAAAGATTAGATTTAATTGAAAAGGGAGTATATAAATTCTGCTTTATAGTTGACTTCCCAATGTATGAATTATCAGATGAAGGAACAGTAGATTTTAATCATAATCCATTTTCAATGCCACAAGGAGGCATGGAAGCATTAATAACAAAAAATCCACTAGATATTTTGGCTTACCAATATGATGCTGTTTGCAATGGGTATGAAATAACATCAGGTGCAGTAAGAAACCATAGCCCAGAGATAATGGTTAAAGCATTTGAAATTGCGGGATATGAAGAAGAAACAATTAAAACAAAATTTGGGGCATTATATAACGCGTTCCAATATGGTACACCACCGCATGCAGGAGCAGCAGCTGGATTAGACAGATTAGTAATGCTTGCAGCAAACTCTGACAATATAAGAGAAGTTATTGCTTTCCCTAAAAATAAAAAGGCAAGAGATTTGCTAATGAGAGCACCAAGCAAAGTAACAGAACAACAATTAAAAGATGTACATATAAAAATAGATGAATAAAGGTTTTGACTCAAGGAAGGATAAAGAAAAAATGAAAAAGGTTTTAATAGGAATGAGTGGAGGGGTAGATAGCTCAGTATCTGCCCTTCTTTTAAAAGAAAAGGGATATGAAGTAATTGGCGCAACAATGAAACTATGGGAAAGTGATGACGAATGTGTTGAGGGTGGATGTTGTAATTTAAACTCTACAATGGATGCAAAAAGAGTATGTGATGTTTTGAATATACCACATTATGTATTAAATTTTAAGGAAGAATTTAATAAATGTGTAATACAAGATTTTATATCTGAGTATAAAAAATGCAGAACTCCAAACCCATGTATAGAATGTAATAAGTACTTGAAATTTGGCATGATGTATGAAATGGCAAAAAAACTGAATTGTGATTATATTGCAACAGGGCATTATGCAAAAATCGAATATAGCGAAAAATATAAACAATATGTATTAAAAAAATCAAATGCAGGAAAAAAAGACCAGAGCTATGTGCTATATAATTTGCCAAGACAGATGACAGATAAGGTACTATTCCCATTAGGGGATTTTGAGAATAAAGAGCAAATAAGAAAAATTGCAGAGGAGCATAATTTGCAAGTGGCAAGAAAGCCGGATAGTGAAGATATATGCTTTATACCAGAAGGAGATTATAAAAAATTTTTAGAGGTAAATTCTGATTTAAAAGCAAAGGTTGGAAATATAGTAAATACTGAAGGAAAAATCCTAGGAAAACATGAAGGACTTTATAAATATACAATTGGGCAAAGGAAGGGCCTTGGAATTTCAAATGAAGTTCCACTATTTGTAAAAGGATTTAATCCCGAAAAAAATGAATTAATAGTTGGGGAAGAAACAGAAATATTTTCAAAAGAGGCAATAGCAAATGAAATAAATTTAATATTAATGGATGAAATAACAAGGCCGATGGATGTAAAAGCAAAAATAAGATATGCTGCAAAAGAAGCTGAATGTACAATTTATCCAGAAGAAGAAGGCAAAATAAGAGTAGTATTTAATCAGCCACAAAGAGCAATAACACCAGGACAATCAGTGGTATTTTATATAGATGATATTGTACTTGGTGGAGGTAAAATTTGTGATTTGTAAAAATTAAATGTTTTAATAAAAGGAATTGAATTTATATGGAAATAGAAAAAAACAAAGCAATAATAGAGGCAATTTTGTATTCGGCAGGTAGAGAAGTTAAGATGACAGAACTTATGTCAGCTTTGGAATTAGGAGCAAACGAAATTGCGAATATAATAGAAAGTATGAAAGAAGATTATAAGAATTTAAATAGAGGGATAGAAATAATAGAAATTGAAGGCTCATATCAACTATGTACTAAAAAAGAGTATTTTGATTATATATATCCAATATTTGACAATAGAGCGAAACCAAACTTATCACAGGCAGCACTGGAAACACTCGCTATTATTGCATATAATCCTAAAATTACAAGAGCAGAAATAGAAGCAATAAGAGGGGTGAATTCGGATGGAACAATATATAAATTATTAGAGTATAATTTAATTGCAGAGTCAGGAAAATCAGATGCACCAGGTAGACCAATGACATTTTCTACAACCACACATTTTTTGAAAATGTTTGGAATGTCAAATCTAAGTGATTTGCCAGATTTACCAAAATACAAACTTGATGAAAATAGACAAATAGTAATAGACGAAATTATAGAGGAAAAAGCAGAGGCTCCTATACCGAGCGAGCAAGAAGAAAAACAAGAAAATGATGGGGCAGTTGTCTAAAGTATGCCTTAAGGAAGGAATGAAAATAAATGAAGTTAAGTGAAAGTTTTTTTTATACAATAAGGGAAGATTTGAAAGACGAGGAGTCTATAAGTGGAAATTTATTAGTTAAAAGTGGTATGTTTAAAAAAGTTGGAAATGGAATTTATATGAAATTGCCACTAGGACAAAAAGTAGTAGATAATGTTAAAAATATAATAAGGAAACATATGAATGAAGCAGGAGCTAAAGAAGTAACAATGCCATTATTACTTCCTATAGATGTATTTCAAAAATCAGGACGATATGAATTGTTTGGACCTTCTATCTTTCAATTAAATGACAGATATAATAGACCATATGCTTTGGGACCAACTCATGAAGAATTCTTTGTATTGGCAGCAATGATGCAATCTAAATCATATAAGGATTTTCCATACACTTTATATCAAATAGGAAATAAATATAGAGATGAAATAAGACCAAGATTAGGACTAATAAGAACAAGAGAATTTACAATGAAAGATGCATACAGTTTTGATATAAATCAAGAAGAATCAGATAAATCTTATCAAAAACAATTTGAGGCATATAATAAGATTTGCCAAGAAATAGGGCTAAACTATGTTGTTGTTAGAGCAGATACTGGAATAATGGGCGGATTGCTATCAGAGGAATTTCAAGCAGTAACAGATGTAGGAGAAGATATTTTGGTATTGTGCGATAATTGTGATTATGCTTCTAACATAGAAGTAAGTAAATGTATTGATGAAGAAATAGAAAACAAAGAGAAAAAGAAAAAATATGAAAAGATAAATACACCACATGTGGGAACAATAGATGAACTAACAAATTATTTACAGGAGAGCCCGGAAAAATTTGTAAAGACGCTAATATACAATGTTGATGGTAAATTTTATGCATGTATGGTACAGGGAAACAAAGATGTAAACGAAGTAAAACTTCAGAAATTGTTAAATGCAAAGGAAGTTGTACTAGCAGAAGCAGAAGATGTAAAGAAAATTACAAATGCAGAAGTAGGATTTGCGGGGCCAATAGGACTAAATATTCCTATTATAATGGATAATGGAATTAAATATATGAAAAACTTTTTAGTAGGAGCAAATGAAACAAATTATCATTATGTAAATGTAAATATAGATGATTTTAAACCAGAAATTGTTGCAGACATAAGAAACATACAAGAAGGAGATTTATGTCCAAAATGTAAAGGACACATACACTTTAAAAAAGGTATAGAAGTAGGAAACACATTTAAACTGGGAACAAAATATTCGTCAAGCTTAGGCTTAAATTATTTGGACGAAAATAATGAATTAAAACCAGTTGTAATGGGATCATATGGGATAGGTGTAGAAAGAATGATAGCAGCAGTAGTAGAGCAAAACCATGATGACAAAGGAATTATATGGCCAATGAATATAGCACCATATAAGGTATGTATAGTTTTAATAAGCAACAAAGACGAAAAGCAGAAGCAAATAGCAGAACAAATTTATACAGAGTTACAGAATATGGGCATAGAAACTATATTAGATGATAGAGATGAGAGACCAGGAGTAAAATTTAATGATATGGATTTAATTGGAATACCATTAAGAATAACTGTAGGAAAAAAAGTCGAAGAAGGACTAATAGAGCTAAAACAGAGAAAAGAGACAGAAAGCGAATTAGTAAAATTAGAAGAAATAAAAGAAACAATAAAGAAGTTCCTGAAATAGGAACTTCTTTTTGACAAAAAACTGTGCACAATTTTTTGTTATTTATGCATTTATAGCATTTAATTTTTTTGCTAAATTAGATTTTTTTCTAGCAGCTGTGTTTTTTACAATAACACCTTTTGTACAAGCTTGATCTATTTTCTTTGTGGCTTCTGAGAATAACTTTGTAGCTTCTTCTACGTTTTTATTTTCAACAGCTTGTTCAAACTTTTTAACAGCTGATTTGTATCCAGATTTAATCATATTATTTCTAGCAGTTTTCTTTTCGATAACGCTAACACGTTTAATTGCAGATTTAATATTTGGCATAATTTGCACCTCCCTTTAAGTTAGTAAATAATAACAAAATATATTTTAACACGGAAATACGAAATTTGCAAGAGGTTAGCATAAAAAAATTGTTATGGGAATTTAACTATATAAAACACAAAAATTTTAAAAATCTCTTGAAAAAAATAAGCATAACAACTATAATAAGAAAGTACCAACGATAATATTGTAAAAATTGGAAGGAGAGATAGTTATGAATATAACAATAACAGGAAAGGATTTAAAAGCTACAGACGCAATAAAAGAATACATCGAAAAAAAAGCTGAAAGATTGGTAAAATATTTCGGAGATGAATTTGAGGTAAATGTAACAATAAAAACAGAAGGATCTGAACAAGTTGCACAAATAGATGTAAAAATGGGAACAGATAGATTTAGAGCTGTTACAGCACATAAAGACTTATATGCTTCAATAGATAAAGACATAGACATATTAGAAGGTCAAATAAGAAAAATGAAGACAAAAAAAGATAAACAAAATATGACAGAATCAATTAGAGGAAAAGAAGAATTAAGACAAGAAGAAGAAAAAGAAATAGAAGGTGAAATATTAAAAACATTATATTATGATATAAAACCTTTAACTCCAGAAGATGCAAAATTAAAGTTAGAAGAGAAACCACAAGATAGATTTTTAACATTTATAAATGTAGAAACTGGAAAAGTAAATGTTATATATAGAATGAAAGATAATAAAAACTATGGTTTAGTAGAACCAGAAGCATAAAAAATAAAAGGCATACTGAATTTACAAGTATGCCTTTTATTTGATAGAAAATATACCAAAATATTAAAAAGTAATTTAAAATCATTAAAAAAATAGATTTTTAAAATAAAACTCATAAAACAATGGGGAAACCAACATAAAGCTTGCAAAAAATGTAAAATTATGTTATTATTATATATAGTAGTTAAAATAATATATTATAAAGGGGGAAATATAATGGAAGAAATAGAAAAAAATATTGAAGAGATTGATAAAGAAATCGCAAAAATACAAGATGAATTAAACGAAATATATAAAAATGTAGATTTTAATACAACAGATTTTGATGGAGTAGGTGATGTATATTCACCTGAAGGCCAAACAGAAGACCAACAGAAAAAAATAGCAGAATTGCAGACAAAACAAAAAGAATTAAAAAAGAAGAAAGATGAAATAATTAGCCAAATAAAGCAAGAAGATAAAAAACAAGAAGATAAAAAGCAAGATGATAAAAATCAAGATGATAAAAAGCAAGATGATAAAAAACAAGATGAAAATATGCCAGCAATAGAATTTAGAAAAATTTCATTTTCCTTATTGGATAATGAAGGAAAATATAATCCAAATTATACTGTAGAGTATTCTAATGGCATGCAACAAAAATTTAAACCGACAAAATACAAATCAAAAAAAGATGAAAGAAAAGCTAGAAGAAATATAAAGAGTGGAATAAAGAGATTATTTGAGAAATACAATGTTCACATTTCTGGAGCAAAAGTAAAGAAATTGATGAAACATATGGATATAGACTTCTTAGCGGCACTTGGGGAATACAAAGATGACAGCTTGTGTGCTCAATATTTATTTGCAACATATGCAAAATTAAAAGGAATAACAGAAAAAGCTGTAGATTTACCATATGCACTAGAATATGATACTAGAACTTTAAATGCGGAGAATATAGATAAAGCAGAGGCAAAACAATATAACAAATTAGCTAAAAGAATGAATAAAATAGGATTAGCAGAATGTCAAACTGAGCCATCATTTTTGAAAAAAATATTCGGATCAAAAAATGAAATGATAGCAGATAAAAGCCGAATGACTATTGATGAGCAGATAGCTTGGTATAATGGAAGTAAAGGAGAGAAGGAATTTGACGAAAACTTATATTGGAGTAACCTACGAGAAGCAGGGTATTCTGATGAAGAACTTACACAAATAAAAGCTGGTTTAGAGCCTGCTGCAGCACAAAAATATAGAGAAAGTAAACATGTTCCAAAGGATAAGTTACAGCCTATACCAGAAAAAAACAAGGACAGTGAAGAAAACAGGAATAAAGGAAAAGAAAATGAAGACAATGAAATAGAAAACGATTAAATATAGGTTTACAATAGATATGTCACAGTAAGTGAAAAAATAAAAAATGAGAAA